>OGUN01000428.1_pt1 | contig 37614 bp, 34 predicted proteins | sample 1553621 | NCBI WGS metagenome assembly OGUN01 (sample SAMEA2580300, study PRJEB22360) | human gut metagenome | biome: human gut; feature: human-associated habitat; material: faeces | place: Denmark | collected 2008/2010
TCAATACCATGTCATATGTATACATGAAACCAGCCTTCCATTCTACTGGTTTGTCAGCGGTACAGCAAGGGATGTAGAAATCAACATCATCCACAACCACATGAAAACCGCGAACCATATCATCCTTACAAGGAGCCAACAGTACTTGGGCAGTACTCCAGTTAGGGACTCCCACAACAGTAGGATTCAAAGTGAATGACGTCTTATCCGCACCGTTAATCAAGTCTGTCATCTGAGCGACCTTCCACTCTCTCGGTGTAATATTGTCTTCTGTCTTGGTGATGTCAATATATCCGTCAGCAGGCAGTGCCGATCCATGTTCACCGTCAGCCGGAACAAATATTACATTGCCATAGCTGCTGACAGTCTGCTTGAGCTGCATTACTTCCACAGCAGTAACAATTCCTTTACCCGTATATTTCTTTTCAGGATCAGTTGCATTTTTCAGCAATCGCAGTTGGACAGAAGTCTGTGCATGTTTCATATACAAACGAACCAGCGGGTTCTTATTATCCACATACTGCAGATTTGTTCCGTTTTCGTGTATACTTCCTCCATTGTCAGTTGTGTTGTCTCCATCCGGATCCGTTACACCGTCTTTGGTATTACGGTGTGTACCGTACAAGTAATCCACTTTGTTGGATGTATTGAAATTGATGGGCACACGTGTCGGGTCCAATGTAGCGTCACCGTTATAGACAAACGGTCCTGCTACCGGAATTGAAGGTGAAAACGCATACAATCGGGCCTTCTGGTTAGACAGGGTCACAGGATCATTATCCACGTTTTTCCAAGTTTCCTGTGCTGCCACATACTTATAACCTTTGTTCAGGAAATCAGCACCCGAATACTTCTCTACGGTGCCGTCCGCTTCAAACTTGTCATGATCCAATGTGAACAGACGGATTTGGTCACCGTCCACCCAAGGATGCCCGCCGGTCATCATACCTTCCGTATTGCCTTTTGTGGAGATGCCATCCACAATCATCTCAATGCGCAGGTTTGACTTTGAACCGTCCGTTGACGGAGCTCCGGGAGCAACCGTATCCTCATTGGAGCATGAAGCCATGGCCATTGAACCAAGAATGGCCGCAAATAATAACTTCTTCATAACTTATAGTTTTTAAATTCAATTGTTTGATATACTTTTCACGCCAATATTACCACCCGGAGCCCAAGGAATAATTTCCATGCCACTTCCAGAACCAGTTGAACCATTGCCATCACCGTTACCTGGTGTAAATGTCACTTCCGAGCCTGTATATTCAAGAGTAATCAGGTAGTGATAACCTGCCTTGAATTCACCACCGGTCTTATCCTGGTCAACTGTCACTGCGTATGTCTGACCATCTATTGTCATATTCACGTCAATACTTCCTTTACATGGAACAACAGACATGAACTCATCCCGTCCACCCAAAGTGCTTCCGACAGCCTGTGGTATTGAATTACCTATCAACGTATTAAAAGGAACAGGATTACTGATGGGGGTAATACCGCCATTAACGGCACCTGTTATAAAACAATACTTTGTTTTACCCTGTTGAACCGCTTTAGTTGCCTTGTCTTTGCATATTGCACTAAATGCAGTGACACTACCCTTACCGATATTACTGTTCGGGTCATAAGCCATTTTGCGTTTCAATCGGAATGATACACGTGCCAAAGCATGGTTCATACGCATATGTACCTGAGGTGTCATACCATTCACACCCGAAGAACCGGCGGGCAGCTTTGCCTCGCCCCACAGATAGTCAATGTTGGTGGATGTATCAAGCGTACGATAAGAATTAGGCCACAATCCGTCATAAGAATGGTCCTCACTTTCGGCATAGGGATAAAAACAATACACATCGCAATAATCCTCAGTCATACTATAAGAATCATAGGTACCCCAGTATTTACCATCAAAAGTATAGCGCAACACACCAATCTCCTTAGTGTCGCTGTACAAGTTACGTGTATTCTTGTCCAACAGAAGGAATCCCACGTGGTCACCACTCTTGAAGTAAGTTGACCCAGTACCATCATAGGCTTTGGTAAACTGCGCCTCTCCCTGGTCAACGATGGTTATTTCAGGCACAACCTTTGTACCGGAAAAATCCCTCGGACCCTGTTCTTCCACATCGGAAGAACAAGCGGCGAATGCCATTACCGCAGCGGATATAAGTAGATATCTGATTTGTTTCATAATAGTGTTTATTTCTTGCCAATGTTATAATATTCCCAAAGCCCTGTTTCAAATTCAGAAAAAACAACCCCCAAGTTCAAGTTGTCGCTTGAAACGTCAATATCAATACGGGCGACCATGCACAGGTGAGCGAAGTTTGCCAAATACGAACTTATATCAATACTACGAACACGTTCTTCACCATTGTCCAATTGAGCCCATACAGTCAGGATGTTACGGGTGTTGTCCACCTGCTCAAAACGTCCCAGGAAGTCAAGTACAGTGAATTGGTATTTGTATTGGATGTCAGCCAGATTGTCTGAAGAAGGATTTTCCGGATCATAACCCGGATCACCCGGACCTGGAACCTTGGATGCCATATAGTTACAAGTAACGGCGCTTTCGGGTACACCTTCACCGGTTGACAAGTTCAGTTCAGTAGCGATACCGGACAAAGAGGTGCGGATGCCAGTCACATTCGGCAGGCTCGGGTTATCCTTTCCCACCCGGAAGCGGAACTCAAGAAACTTGGTTATCTGTCGCTGCAGCACCGGAATCTGGTTTCTTGTATCCGGCCCCATCACCAGTTCAGTATCTTCAAACTTTACATTGGTTGATGACTGTCCCAAATAGAACAGTCCCGGTTCAGCTATATGACTGCCTGTCTCGTCAGCGTAATAGTCGACGAAAGCGGTTGCCTTGTCATAATTTTCCAAGTTCTTGAACTTGATATTCTGTGACATATTGGATACCGGTAATGCCGGATCTTCATCGTTCACTCCGTCATTGTTGACATCATTGGGTCTTGTGAAAGTGATTACACGGGCACCGCCCATCGGCATACGGGTGGTTACGGTGTCGGGAATACCCTCCAGATTCGGAACAATGCTGTATTCACCCTGATAACCCTTATCGTCGCTATACATCAATGCATAGTTTCTGTCCGGAGAAGAAGGGATATCATTATAACCCTGCCAGTTGTTCTCTACACGCAACCAGCCGAAATAGTCACAATCCTCTGTAAAGTCGCAGGAAGAGAGAGCTGCGGCCACAAACAAAAGAGGTATAAATTTCTTTGCTTTCATATAGGTTTTGTTTTTATTCGTCAAACATTGATTTATTCAAGTCATAAGCCTGGATCAGCTGGTTGATTTCAGGGTCAAGCGCTCCACGCCACGCCTTAGTCTTATCCATAGCCACAGCCTTTTTGTAATATTCGATTGCTTTGGGATAGTCTTTCTGGCGTGCATAGATGACAGCCATCAGATATACGGTATTAGCCGTTTCCTTTTCCTTTTGCAGAATATTCAAAGCCGGAGTGTCGTAACCCATGGATATATAGCAGATAGCTGTGTTGACATCATCATAGTCAAGCAAAATCTCCAAAGCGTCTTTGTAGCGGCGGTTCTCAAGCAGTTGGAGTCCTTCAGCATATTTCTCGTCAATCACGTCTGTATGAACCGTATCCTTAACCATGCCCTTGCGGTGCATATTGAACTCAAAGTTTACGGCACGCAATTCAGGATAGAATGCGTCTTTCATCAGTTTGTAATCAGCCGGGAATTGAGAACGGATTTTGCTTTCACGGATATCAGCGTTCTTTTCGTCACGAATCAAAGCAAGGATTTCATTCTTGTTTTTCAGCGTGTCCGTTGCATTCAGAATTTCCTCCAGTTTCGCCCAGTCCTCTGCCAGATAGTGCGGGACAATCAGCTTGCTCAGCTCGATGTCTTCATTCTGACGGCCACGGAAGAACTGTCCCATTGACTGAGAACGGCGACGTGCCAAGTTCTCGTTCGCTGCCCGGGAACCTTCCGGAGAACAGGTGGCGGTCATCACGATAGAGTCAACTACGAAAATACCTGTTTCATCAACCTGACGAACTATTTTTTCCACCTTGTCAATTTCATCCTTGTTATTACCCATATCCAGCTTAAACTCGGATTTTCCGACAGGGAATACAATGTGTGCCGAATAGTTTTCGAATGCACGGCGTTCCACTACCTTCTTCACATAACGCGGGGCGCGGTCCAGGAATGTAAGCATGTTGGATATAGTATATACAATCGTATCCGAGTTCGGCATGTTGTAAACCGCATCATCCAATGTGGTAACGTCTCCGTTCAAGGTCAGGAACAATTTCTTGTTCGCTTCGTCCACATGCACGTCCTGAGAATAGTAGTATTCGATATCCTTTCCCTTATCCACGATAGAATCCAGACGGGCATTACGTGCGAAGGGGAACTTGACATACTTCTCATACATTTCTTCCGATTTGCGCTTACGTGCGTTGTTGTTTTCCACGTCACCGTAACGAGTATAGAAGTCCATCCATAAGAGCGAGTCCACACGAGAAAGCATCAGCTTGTCAGGGTCATCGCCCAACTCCTGAATATACTTCTTGTACTTGGCCGGCGAATAGCGGAGATTGATGTCGCGTAACATCCAGTTCACGGGAACACCATCCAGCATACCTTGCTGTTGCAAACCCAAATAGGCCAATTCCTGCTGTGACAGTCCATTCAGCTGGTTAATGGTCGTTGTCGGAGTCTCCCCTGCCTTCTGGCTGATCATGTATTCGGGATACTGGTTATAGTGCAGGAATCTGCGGTTTACCTTATATTCCCAGTTGTTGAAACGGTCCCGATCCCTAAGTACTTTCTTGCGGTGCTTGTTAGCAAACAAGTTCTTGCGGTCCAGTGTAAGGTAATACAGACGGTAGTCCACGAAATTCTTCACGAAGTCTGCAGAATCCGGGATGATTGTTTCCATGTAATTCTCATACTTCTCATAACCCTTACGGCGTTTGTCATCAAAACGGGCTCCGGTAATGAAGATGTCATCCAAAAACAGCGAATCCTTGGTCACATCCTTTGTTACCTTCGGAATCAGGTGCACCTGCCAGTTCTTATCCACCAGGCCCTTCGGCACGCTTACGATAAAGTCCACATTTACCTTACCGTTACGTTCGGGTACGGTCTTGTTCTTTGCGAACACACGGACTTCAGACAATGTATAACTGGCGATGTCACTGCCGTCCTTATCTTTGGAAGCAACGGAAATATACGCCTCTTTACCGTTTTCCTTGAACTTGACCTCACGCGGCACATCCACCACAGTGGTGTCCACGGTCTTTCCCGGCTGGCTTAATCCGGCTGTCAGGTTCTGCCCTTCCATCTTGCGTACAAATGCTCGCTTCCCACTACATGCGCACATCAGCAGGCCACTTGCCACAAACAAAGGCACTATGTAATATTTGATTCTCATAGCGACCTCCTTTTTAGAACAGGTATACGAATGCTAATGAAAGTTTGGTCGGGACGAAATTGATTTTGTGACCCGGGTCAGGCAGGGAACCACACTCTTTGCAAAGGTACTTGTCAAAGTCATGCCACATCAAACTGCCACCTAATTCAGCCTCGAAGTTCCAGCGTTTTGAAAGCATCTTGGAATAACCGACGGAGAAACCGCCACCTACCCCCCAACCATCATAACGATAGTCAGACAATTCCTTCCATCCAACATGGTAACGTGAATAGATTACATGGAATCCCATAAACCAACGCATATACGATTCCGTAAACCAATAACGTACACCAGGCTGAACAGTAAGGTTCTTCATCTTACAATTGTCTGCGATAAAGTTGTACGTGAATGGATTGTAATTAACCGGCAAGTGAATAGATACTTTGCGGCTTGCAGTTGCAGAAAGTTCAAGATTCAGGTTCCCGGTAGCCAGCCCGAGCACGTTCGTCTTTACTGAGTAGAACTGAGCATTGGCAGACAGTCCCAACATAAGGAAGGCTGCCACTAATAGAAACTTAAATTTTTTCATGAGTACCATACATATTTATTGTTTATTGTATAATTACATCAGAAAGGGATACGCAAGCCCATAGAGAGCCCGTTACGCCAAGGGCGTCGTGTCCAAAACGCATATTCATTGTTTTGGGCAATGAAACCCTGAACACCGTTTCCAAAAGTCCGGTTAAGCTCGAATCCCATCTGGAATCCGCAAGTGAATCCTTCCGCATCGGCACCTAAAGCCGCACCCATACGCATCTTGAAAGTGGAGTTTTTACCTCGGTGAAGGGGAAATTTGTAGGCATAACCGCCACGGTATTCCTGCAAGTACTTCCAGTCCCCTTTTTCATAGCTGTCATAAAATTCCGCGAACAGTTCGTGGCAGCCATGGTAACGTGATTCCATTTCGTAGGAAAGACGGACATCAATTGCGCGTAGAAGAGAATAACCGCCGGAGATACCGATGTATTTTTCCCCGTTGCCGGCATAGAGAGAACCGGACACGCACAGGCACAGAGCTAAGGAGTAAATATATTTTTTCATATCGTTTTGGTTACTTAACTAATCGCAAAATTATGCTTAATTTTTGGAAAGAACAAATATACGGGCGTTTTTTATTCATTTAACGCTCAAATTATTAGGATTTTAAGTTCACAGCCGCCCAAGCGGTCTCAGACGGCTGTGATCCACATTTTAATAAATCTTTTTATTAAAGGTATCCGCATTCAGAATATCCTCGTAGTCGATAGTCAGGAGAATGGTTCTTCCGGAGTACTGCTGTTCGGCAAGTTCAATGGTGAAGACCTTCTCGCCAGAGAATGAGAATTTCTTGAACACATAGACATTGCGGTAGTTTTTCTTGAACTCCTTGATGTCAAAGAGGCTCATGACCGGCTCGACCTCCACTGACTGAGTGGTAGTTCGCTTGTTCTGTTTCTTGTCCTCAATCTTGAAGCGTACCTGGTCGATGTCATATTTAATCTTGGTCTGGTTGACCAGTTCGATGTCCATGAAGAAATAATCGTCAATGGTATAGATGTTGTTCAAACTGAACAACATCTTGTCCTTCTTGGTACGCACGTCGTGATAGTTCGCCTTGGAGTTCCAGACGGTCCAGCAGAACTTCACCATCTCTGTCTCGGACATGGACACATCCGGGTTCAGGTAGCTGCTTTTCTCGGACAAGGGAATCACGTACTGGCTGCAGGCATCCTGGGGAATCTCGGTATAGACCAGCTGATACTGGGACACGCTGCGTTCGGTCACGATAGTGACGATACCCATGGATTGTCCGTCAATAAAGGTACGGTCTTCCTCGCCCCAACTGCCACGGTTGTTCTTCACCTTGATTTTCTCTTCAATCGGCTTGATACGAAGAATATTCTTCAATGGCAGGTTACCCACCACCTCATTCATGGAAATGTCCACATACTTAATCGGATCACCCGTCACAAAATGGGTGGAGACCTCACGGTTTACCTTAACCGTTTCCATCACATCAATGCTCTTAGTCTGTCCGAAGGCAAACACCGGCAAGGCCATCAGGCCCAGCAATACAATTAACTCAGATGCTTTCATATATCATACCTTTTTATATTAGACATAGCTTGTTTTATTTCTCGTTGCCGTTCACCAGGATAACCTGTGTGTTATACTTGATACGGGCCTTGTTCTTGGAAAGGTTACGTCCGGCTGTGCGTGTGCCGATGCTGATCAGTTGGTCAAGCATATCGTAACCCAGTTCTGCCAGACGGGAAGACTCGGACTGGTCCACGTTCACCCGCATGGAGCCTGTGAGTTGTGATCCGGATTCCTGCACGATGGTTGCGAAGTTGGATTTCGGCACATACAGTCCGGGGTTGGCGTCCAGGTCGTAGATTTCCAGCTTGACCGGGATAATCTTGTCCTCCACCATAATATTGTTGATGGTCAGGTATACTCTCATGTTGCCGAATCCGCTGATGAAGGAGTATAGGTACGTCCCTTTTGTCAGCTTGTATCCGTCCACCTCGATGTCATCACTCAGCCGGATACGGACACGGGAGCCCTGTTTGCCCTTTACCACTTCATCCACCATAGCATGGATATGGCTTGGCTGGCGTTTGTCGCGTAGCGTGTTGAAGTACTCGCTCTCTTCGACGGAAGCCTTTGTCACCGTTTTCGGTTCCGGGTCCTTAGACTTATTAGGGTTTGTTATCTTCGTTTTTTCTTCCACAGCCTTTTCCGGATTTGCCAGTCTGTCCAACATCTCCATTTCAGCCTTGAACTTTTCGAACTCAGACAGTTCCTCTTCCTGCGGTTTGCTGTTTGAACGGCTGGTGCTTCGTGAAGACTGCGATGAAGAGCGGTTTGATCGATCATTCACCCGTCGCACGGATTCCCTCTGCCGTCTGGTTGACATCTGTGAAGCCTTCATTATCGAATCCTGTTTGCGTGCCTGTTCGACCGCCGCTATGGAGTCATTGTATGCGCGTCTGTCCGCTTCTTCCTCGCGGATACGCTGTTCCATCAGCTCACTTTTGGACAGTTCGTTCTGTTCGACAGCATCGGGCAGGTCCATCACCACTTCTGCCGCCGACGGCTCTACCTTTTCATCTTCCTCTGCGATCTCCACCAAAACACCGCCAAGGAGCAGCACAAAAGGCAGGACAATTATCGGTAGCGCATATTTGGGCTGCCTTGCCAATTTTGAAAAATCTATTCTTCCCATAATCAGTTCTGTTTATCTAGTTAAATATTACTTTGTAGTCAACATTACACTGTCCACCTTCTCCGGCGGTCTGATTGCCGATTCGTCAAACTTTCCGTAACGGATAATGAACTCCCGGTTCATTTCTATCCTGTACAGACTGTCTGTCCGGTAGCGTACCGTATCGATCTTCATCTCACGCACGACCCGTTCCACGAAATCCTTCGGGGTATTGGTCTTGAACACCTCCCCATACCCGGAGGAAAAGCCCATCACCCTGCCCGCCACGGAATCCAAAGCCAACGGGCCGGTGCTGTCCGGGGAAGGTCGATTCCCGAGAGCGATAAAGTACAGCAGTATCGCCGTCATGGTACCGCCCATGAGAGCCACCGTCACCCGGGGATAGCGTTCGGTAATCAACTGAAGGCGTTGTATACCCTTATCTATATGGGTAAACCGGAACACCTTTTCGGTTATGGCGACCGTCATGTCCCGGGTTGTCTCAAACACCTTCTTCTCGTACTCCTTCTGTTCCTCCAGAGATCTTTTCCGTTTCAGCCCAAGCAAACCCATAGATCAATTATTACCGTTTTCAGAACGCAAAGAACTGTAATCCTCCACCATCCAGTTACGGATCATCAGTCCATGGATATTATTCTCCGTACGAGGCTGCACCTGAATCTTACCGCTAGTAATCAGCTTGTAGTAGGTTCCCACATTACGGCGGTCATTACGGCGGTCAAAGCGGATGGTCCCCCAATAGCGGAAAGTCATCTGGTTCTTGTCAAACTGGATGCTGTCCGTCATCAGCCAGGAGTGCATGTTATTCATCACCAGCTCGTTATAATAGCCACGCTCGCGCATATTCATGTACTGTCGGTATGCCGACTGGTCACAGAGGTAGTTGGCTCGCTCTATGTTCTTCTTGATGAACTCTTTGTCCGGACCCAGGGTGTAAAACAGGGAGTGAAAATCCTCGACCAGCCCTTTCACCTCCATTTCCATTGTCAGCCCACCATTGGACCGCACCGCCGAGAAAGCATTATAATTCGCGTCCAGCACATAGATGCGCGACTCCGATTTGGAGATACGGACATCCGCATATATCATTGAACCTATGGAAGTGACAACCGTCACGATTCCCATGATGATACAAACCACCAGTACCAACTTCTGTTTTTGCTCTATATTTCTTACAAACATAACTATGCTATTTAGATTATTCGACTAACATTATTATTGCGGGGTATTATCAGGATTGCCCCCCTCCTATAGTACTGCCCATACCCTTGATAACAGAGCCGCCTGCACGGACCACGCTGGAAGCACCCATTGTCACGATACCCACACCGGCAGTGACACCTGTAGCTGCCTGAGCCGTTCCTGATGTCTCGATAATCCAAGACGAACAAACCGGCACATACATGGTCGCACCGCACGCTGCCATGATACACACGACAAACATACAAGCCTGGCCCGTCATGGCGCCCGCATACTCATAGAACTCGTCCCAGTCCTTCAGCGGATCCTCCGTCTTGGCCACCAAATCCGTCAGGTATTGTATCTCACGCTCCAGTGTGTATCCCAAAATGGTATAAATCACAGACAGTGCCACAAACAGGATGACAGAGTAGAATGTCACACTGAGGTAACGTGCCGTCCATGCCGACCAGCTGCTACGCCATACCCCGAGCACGGAAAATCCGAACGAGAGCGGTCCGATGATATACAGTATACTCATAAAGAGCGTCTGCATCATGATGATCAGCACGATTGAGAACTGAAGAAATATCAGCCCCAGCTTCTCGATGATCAACGTGAATCCCCACAGGAAAGCCTTGAACACCCAAGAACCTCCCGCAATCAGCTTTTGGGACAGTTCGTTATAGTCCGTCACCGACATGCTGGAAATCAACGCCTGCAGAAAATCCTCGTTCTGCCAAGAATCCATGGCATTATCGACCATGGCAGCCTTGGTGTAGATACGTCCCGTCAGGATATCAATCTGTTCCCACCGTTCGGAAGCCAGCTGTCCGATTTCCTGGTTCTTGGCGTAAATCTGCGCATACGCCGTTCCTTCCAACTGGGCTGCCGGCCAGCGTACCAAATCGCAATACCCACCCCAGAACATGATAACCAGCAACAGGGCGAACGGTCTCAGGAGCGGCATAATCTTCCAAGTCTCTTCACCCAACATATAGTTGTAAGCCTTTCCCGCAAAATGAGCCAGGCACAAAAAGCCGGCAATCACCTTCGCATAGTACGCCATGGCACCCACCAGGCCCGTGCGGTCCCCGGCGGTAATCATCCGTTTCAGTTCCAGCATGTAGTCAAAGGTGTCCTTGTCCAGCAGACCGTTGCTGAAGATGTCAAACCCACCGGTGGTGTCCCCATCCTGCGCCTGCAGATGGAAGAACCCATTTTGGCTCAAATCCAGCAACCCGCGCACTCCTGACAAAAGAGTGTCCAGTAAAGGTTGCCATGTACTATCAAAAAACAGTTTATTCATAGTCTCTTGTATTATGTCTTGTTTATTCCTATCTATTTTTACGTCCGGAAAAAGACTTGTCCAATATCTTCCGGTACTCGTCATTGATGTTCATCCGATCCGTCTGTTCGGACTCCAGGATAAAGTCTATCCAGTCCGATCCCCTCACGTGCGCATACAGCCGGTTCAGTTCATTCAGCTTCTTCTGGTAGAACGATTCCTTGTCTGCCGAAGGCACCCATGAGCTGTGTATCTGCATCACATCGTCGATGATGCGTTCCACTTCCTTCTTGTAGCCTTCCGTCAGCTTGTCGCTTTTCAGGAACCCTTCGTCCAGGATACCGTTACCGTTCTTGCCGCTGCCCATCATGTCGATGGCCGATTTAATGGAAGCAGCCTCCCCCTCTGTCATGCCCGCCGCCGTGTCCAGCAAATCCTCAATTCCTTCGATCCGGCTTGTTCCGAGAAAAGCCTTCTCCGTGCGTATGAACGCATCCTTATATCTGCGCCATACTATATCACCCGGCATAGTCGCCGCATCTGGCAAGGTGAACATCCGGCGGTTCATCATTTTCGTCAGGTTCTTATAGATTGAGTCATTCCCGTTCTTGAAGATGGTCTTTCCGGCCACCTCAATCGATGCCCGGATAGTCATCCACTCCTTCATACGGGTAGTCAGCCCCGGAGCACAATCAAAGAAACGGTCAAGCGTTTGCTGAAGGATCTCCACCGACTGCAAGTATTCGTCCTTGGAAGACGCACTCTCCTTACGGGAAGATTCCTCGATAGACTTCATGCTGGCCTCCATCTCCATCTGTCTCATGAGCAGCTTGGTGTCATTGCTCATGTCGATGTTCGTTGTTTGGGCTGATACCGGCATCACTGCCAGTACCAACCCGGTCAACACCGAAACAAACACTATTATTAATCTACTTCCTGTCATAGTATCCATATTTATCTGATTACATTCTTCAGCACATCAATCTGTTGCTCACGAAATCCCTCCCGGTAAACCGCCAGGGAAAACAGCACCCGGCCATGGTAGATGACCCGCATCTTCTCGGCCCTTGCCCGCTCGTAACAATTCTCCATCATGGTGATACGTTCCGTATTGTTCGCTATGAATCCCAACTCGCGGACGTACTTGGCCACCCGGCGTTCAATCTGATCCATCTCATAGTCAGAATTAGCCTTGGCCCGTTCGTAATAGTCCTCACACTTCATCCGCAAGGAATCACTGGACAGCACATACGTTTCATGGTACTGTTCCCAGAACTCGGCCACATCCTTTACCGTCTGTTCATACAATTTCATCATGGAAGCCAGGTTCCCGTTGCTCAAGGACTTCTCCTTGGCATACAAGTGCTCTTCCAGAATGTTCAAAACCATATAATTGGCCGCTGTCTTCTCCTTGTTGGCAATGACATCCATCTTCAGGTTCCCGATACGCTCGAACCGTTTCAGGGAAGAGTTGTTGTTTGCCGACACTATCGCATGTCGGTAAGGGTCGTACACAAACATCACGCCCTGTGCCGACACAGCCATGCCAGACAGCAGCAGCGCCGCCATTGCCAATCCCCTTCTGACACCGGTCAGAGAGAGTGACGAAAACCTGTTATGTCCACCTGTCATTTCCATATAAGTATTGATTACATCCGGTTTGCTTTAGCCGGGTCAAAATCATTGTTCCCTTTTGTCGGAATATCCCGACCTTTAAAGGGATCCAGTGTATTGTTCATCAGCGAATAATCATGGACGCGGCGCAACTGCCACTTGAGTGCGTTGTTTATGGACGTCCCCTGCCGCTTCATATCCTCGCCTTTAGTGAAACACTGGCGAATGGTCATCTGCGGATGCGCCGAAGTCCGGTCCTTGATAATTCCCATCATATTGTTGAAAACGCCAATGGTATTATAACCTTGCGTGATAAACACGTCCATTGTCTCCGTCCGCAAAGCGTTGACGGCAAAATCCATATGCTCGAAGCCGGACAGGTAATCGCCGTAAAGGCTGACCATCTGACGGATCTGTTTCCACAGTCCCTTCACCAGCCAGAAGTCCTCGAACGCCGCATCCACTGTGGACTGCGGTCCGTCCTCCCAGCCATTCTGTCCGAAGGTACGCAAGCCGTTCTGCACCGCCTCGTTCATTTCGACCCACTCTTCCGTAAAGCGTGCCAAATCCTCCATCTGCTCCGCTTCCACTATCTGCACTCCGGAGATAGCCACCAGGCGTGCCGTCTGGTCAGCCACATCCTTCTGCAAGACAGGCAGCGTTGCCGAATCCGTAATCTGCCCGTAGGCCGACACAACGGAAAGCCATCCCATCAGGACACATATCCATACTTTAGAAGTCAATGTTCTCATATACCTTTGTTTTAATGGGGACCCTGTAACCCGGGCTGTTCACCTTCTCGGCAAACAGCTGGATACTCAGCCCTGTCCGTTTTTGTTCTTCGATATAGGCAGTCAGTGCTATCCGGTACAAGTCGATATGCTTGCGCCATTCAGCCAGCAGCTCCTTATATAAACGGGGATCGGTGTCCGATTTTCCTCCTGAACGGATACGCATCCAATCTTCCATCATCCCTTTCTCATACTCCTGGTAAGCATCATGATACAGTCTGACTGCATCCTTCTCGATACGTGTGGTCGTATAGGTATAATACTGTGCCAATGACACCTCAGTAGCATACACCTCTCCGATTGCCCCGCGACGGATATACACTTCGGAATACTTGTTCCGACCGGCCAGTGTCCCGACCTTATTTATGGAAAATATCTTTGCCAGTTCAGAATTAGTGATACCCAACACTTTCTGTATTTCATCGAAGTTCTTCTTATTCTTCTCCTGGTCAAGCAAGATCATCGTATCCGCATTCGTAACAATGGCGTTTTTCAAGATTTTATTGCCAGTCAAGTCAGCCACATCCTGTGTCACGACAATGGCTTCTCCATTGAACTTACGCACTGTCTTGTACAGATACTGCAAATATCCTGCCATGGAAGGAGATTCGATGGCCTTCCATGCTTCTTCAATTATCAACGACTTACCCCCCTTCTTGATTCTCATTTTCTGTATGAACAGGTCCATGATAATCAGTGTCACAATAGGGAACAGGATTTTATGATCCTTGATGGCATCCACTTCAAATACAATAAATTTCTCATCAAACAGTAACTTGTCCATGTCATCATTCAGCGTGCGCTCATAATCTCCACCTTTATAGAACTTTTTCAACACATACTCGTATGACTCCATTTCCGCATAGCAGCGGATATTAGCCTCACTGATCTGCTTGTTCATGAAAGGCACGGAGAACTCATAAAACGAATTGAACGACAGATAAGAAGCGTCCCGCCCGCTGTCAAAGTAATCCCTGTAATACTCATTCACCGTATTGGAGATCAAGGTGTCCTCCACTTGCGATAGTTCACCCTTGCTACCTTTCCACAGTAGCGTAATCAAGGACTTCAGGAAGTCACGTTTTTCCTCGTTGAATTCCTCCTTGTTGATACGGAACGGATTCATGGTAATCGGGTTATCGTCCATATAGGTAATGTACTTGCCCTTCAGATATTCGCACAAACCCAGATAAGAGTGTCCGGTATCCACCAGCACGACTTCTATACCATTCCGGTAAATCTGACGTACATACTCGTTGACGAAGAATGACTTACCCGTACCTGTCGGACCCAGTACAAACTTGTTGGAGTTACGGCAACGTTGGGTGGCGATGATATTGAAGAACGGATCTATGGCCAAGGGGATGCCCTGTCTGTCGCAAAAGTAAGTCTTGAACGAAGAATGTTCGTCCTGTTGTCTTGCCTCCTTGTAGAAGAAACACAAAGCAGCGTCTGCCGGAACGAGGAACCTGTCATAATCCTTGATGTTCCGCGCATTTCCCGGCATACATCCCAGGAACAGCGGGAACTGGTTATAGCACTGCTTGCTCGGGTAGATACCGCACCGGCTGTTCAGTTGTCCCACCAGCATATTGGTCGCCTTATCCAGATTCCCCCTTCCGATCAGGGTAAAATTGAAATGGGAATACACCACCATTTTTCCGGCCCGTGCCATATCACCCAGCATGTTGGTGATATCCTCCACGGCCATATCGTTTCCGGCGTCCAGTATGGAACTATGCCGTTTGCACTTGGTCAACAATTTGGTCTGCACAGCCTGCTGGTCCGGTATGAACAATATCTGGTTATAAATCAGTGTATCCACCTCCGGAATGGAAGGGAGGAACGAGAATAAATCCACTGGCAAGATAAAATCCCCGATCTCTTCGGTACGGGAGCATTCTATTTCGCTTGGGACATCCACGCTGTCCACATCCACCAGTGACATCACCCGCACCTCGCGGTCCCCCACCCAGAATTTCTTGCGGGTAGCCTTGATATTGTCGAAGGCCACCTCTCCCTTATTGAAATTAATGGTGCAGTAGCTATGCAGATAGTCATTGCACTGGCTTTCATCCAATGCTGTGATAGCGTAACCGTTAGCGTCAAACATCTGCAGCAACCGTGAAACATTTGAACGAAATGTATCCCATGCCTCCTTATCATATGAAAAGAACGATTTTTTAACCTCACAGGTCAGGATAAGATACGTTTCGGTCTCGGTATATTCACGTCCCTCGAATAACTTAAAATATTCGTTGTCCAGAAAATCTGTATTGTCGCAGACATGATGATATTTCTTGCGGAAGAACAAATCCTGTTTCTGGAGGATATACCCGTTCCCGAACAGTTTCAACAAGTTCGTATAGAAGGAATGGAAGTCCTCGTACAATGATTTGTCGCCGGACCATTGCAGCACAGGGTTCTCAACTCGGAAAATGACTGAGTAATCGCCCATTTCGTTATATATCACTCCATAACCTTCCGGCTGTTGTTCGATAGAGATATAAGGAGATCTGAATTCCGATACTTTCATAAAACCAGTTTTGATTAAATTGTCAATATTATAGGTCTAGCCTGCCCTGGATGATACGCCGGACAATATAGTAGCCTGCAGCGGCATCCCGGTTGTGGAGTCCTTGTCTCTGTTTGTACAGTATGAATGACATAGACAGTACGAAACTGACTATCAGCGTCACCATACCAAACAGGACACCGACTAGATTCCCTACAAGCACACACAGTAAGAAAGAGGTGATCAAAGCAGCCGCTCCCCAACCGATAAACTTGCCTTTCAAGTTCTTGAATACAAGGGGTCTTTGCAACCCCTTGTACACCTTGAAACCACCTATGCCTTCCATTATTACAAGAAAAGGACTTTAAGTATTGAACCTGTTGCAACGAGGAACAGACAGGCACCGCTCCAGCCGACGACACGCTTGGTAACGTCCTGGTCGCCGTTATTCCACTTGATGTAGATCTGTGCGCCACCGACCAGACCGACCAGTGAGCCGACAATCAAACACAGATTGGCTACGGAATCAAAAGTGCCTTCAAGTTGTGAACTTGCTTCATCAATTGCACCTGCAAAAGCTGACGCATCTTTCTGAGCGAAAGCGTTTGTCACGAATGTCAACATTACGATTGCCAACGACAATGCTCTGGCATTAACCTGATGAAATTTGACACACGCCAGATTTCTAAAATTACTAATCAAAATCATAGTGCTTGGTATTTAGTTAATTGTAAAAATATAATATTTCAATTCTTCAAATCAAATCCGCTTGCGCCTATATCAACACCATTTACGGCGCACTGTATAAAAACTACTTCTTCAAATCTTCAGATGCTCCGTTCTCAGAATGTATAGACACATCCGTCGAATACTGCCCTACCGGACTTCATGAGCTGTTGATTGTAATCGTTCACCTCAAAGCCCTGTGCATAGATGGCACCGGTCACCCGTCGCGGACGATAGGATTCAAGCTCCTCCTTATCCTCACTCATGTACTCCTTGCGTACATCGGCGGGCAGCTCCATTTTCTTTGCCCGAAAACTTGATGAACTCAGCATATCATCCACAGGGATAATCTGCGTATCCTCGTCATCAGCCATCGGTGCACTGTTTTTGAGCGCATCAAAAACAATCAGTACAAGATAATAGAGGGTATATCCCCCCAAAAGCATAACAATCCACTTCATGATCTTATTGTTTTATGGCTGGTTGTCAGTTTCCCAATCGGCGAACTTTCTTGACGAACTCAGCAAAATTGTCTTCCAAATAACTTTGGATAATGTAGGAGGCTAATACCTGGGTAGGAATATTGAAGACTTTCCCAAACAAAAAGATTAAATCACGTGCTTCACCTGTTACTCGAATCACGGCCTTTTCATCAATTTGATTATTATCCAAAAATATCCTACACTTTTCCTTGAGTTCCATGATTTCCGGCGTAAATTTCCGCTCTTGTCGAGATACTTTCTTTCGAAGCTTTTTGCGATTCTCATACATCGTCAACAGTTCGTTCAACTCTTCCTCGGAAATATTCTTCAACGAATCGGCCCTTTTTCTTTTAGGTGTGGGCCCGTTCATGAATTCTCCAGCACTATCAGCCGGATTCTTTAATGGGTTCTCATTCGGCACGGCCGATACCGTGTCAGTAGGTGATTTGGCAATCGAATTGACCGCCTTGGGAGTGTCTGAGTCTCCCGTACCAGTAAACGCAGTCGGTGAAGCAGCAGAGGGACGTTTATCTTCAGTGTTTTGAGCTGTTCTTTTGGCTGTCTGCTCCTTCGCCGTTTTGATTAAATCGTTTAGGTTTGCCATTGCAAAATTATCATTTTAATTTGATTCTCTTAAAGTTATGGATAAACACTTTTTATGTTTTAAAGCAAGTTAACGCTATTTCAATTTCTTTGTTATATAAGCAAAAGCATTCTCAACAACAGCCAGCACATAGGGATTAATGAACATCGTACTTAAATTCCGGGAAAGGTTTACGGTACGCGCCACATCCGGTGTGATATGGCACCCCATACCCAACAATTGCTGCTCTATATCATTACGGCTCGAATAATTTGCTGATGTCATAATGGCATTTGGCACAACGAATCGTTTGGCTCGAAGATTCATTCCGCGTAATGCGTTAGTAAACGTAAGTGTGGAGCTGTTGTCAAAATCACTGAAGCTTGTCGGTATGATGATGGCATCTGCCAGCCGGAAAATAGGTTCCATTTGCTCAATGTCCAACTGTCCGGGCATGTCGAATATATTGAAGTCATTTTCAGAATCGGTAAAAGAGTCCTCGCCATTGTCGAGCCATCCGCGTATAGCACCGGAGAGCACGTCAAACGGAAGGCGTTCGATCCGGAACAAAGAGTTTGGATTGACAGGAACCGGGCAATCATCATTCTGGATTTTTTCGGTATCATAATGGATACCCTCAAAAGTCAGGTCCAGCAGGTACTTTTCAAAGATGCTCTGTTGCTTGTCGCAATCCAATACACGGCATCTGTAACCGGCCATACCGAGGTAGTCACTGAACAACAAAGCCAATGTGCTTTTCCCCACACCGCCCTTCTGATTGGCAAAAACTATTAACATATTTATTTCGGTTTTGGTTACTACTAAATCATTGTCAAACAAAGATAAGCAAATCAGTACGACAGAGCAAATTTTATTAGTTTTTTCATTTGATACACCGGAATTCCGTTGGGAATTCTCTCTGATTTGCATCCATTACAGTTCTGGTTGACACCTCCCACTATTCCATGAGAACGTATCAACCAGCACTTAGTATCAATCTTCATTTTCATCATCATCCCTACGTTTGCGTTTGCGGGAGCGCCCGCCACCTCCACCACCGCCTCCGGCTTTCATCTGGTTGGCAATCTGTGCCATCTGTGCCAGGAATCCTGCCAGTGATATCGGTTTGAGCACCGCATCCATGGATGGGGAAGCGGACCTAGCCCGGCTGTCATCATAATCCCTTGCGCGGGTTCTCCTTCCGGAAGCACAACCGCTTACTGCTGACCGGCTATGATTCTGTCCGGTGCCACGGATATTGCCACTAATTTGCTGTTCTTCGCCCGGCGGTTCGGGATACGTGACGGTCTTCTCGTTCAAGTAATCCTCCCACCTGCTGTAGTAGCGGTTCATGCGATCCACGTCAAGCACATTCAAGCCCAGATCCTTTACCTGTTCTACCGTGAAGCCGCCGCCTAATTTGGACACATTGTACAAGCCGCCTTGCGGGTGATAAAAGAAAAGTTCCTTGCCCATGAGCACCACGGATGCCCCCTCGTTTTTGAGCGCCGCGCTCAAATCCTCGCCCGAAAGGTTGTGCAGAAGGGAAGAAAGCGTTTCCCTTACCACCTTGCGTACAGACTTGTCTTCCGGCGTGAACTGTTCCGGACGAATATCGTCCACCTTGACCCTGTTGATGGCCGCCAGGCACCGTGCTTCCTCTTCGGAGTGAATATCCATTGCCGATACATTGATCACACGCTGGTTGTAATTCAGCGCGGCCACCGTGTCAGCCGGCAGATGGTACTGACCGTTCTCACCCGGCCTGGTTGCATAAGCGACATTTCCCTTACCGGTATGCATAGTATATCCCAGCGCCGACATCCGTTCGGCGAATCTCCTCCAGCCGCATTTCTTTCCTTCCTCTGCCAGCACCTGATTGACCAGGGAATAGAAATGATCCGCTTTCTCGCTGAAGTCCGTGGAGCGTACCAGCGTCTCAATCGGGAACACGTCAGAACCCCGGTAGACAGTCTTGCCCGGATAGTCGGTTACCAACCAGCGAATATGCTCTTTGCCTTCCTTGTCTTTGGCCGTAGTGCTTTCGATATGGAATCCCAGCTGTGTCCTCAGTTCATGCAGGGGCTTGATTTCCTCGAACGTATAGCCCTTGGACGCATATTCAGTCAGTTTCTTGAACAACAGCTGCTTACGCTTGAAGATATCCGGTTGCTTGTCCACAGGCAGCTTGCCATTGACACGCACGGACACCCCTTCCTTGTATGCCTTCTTGCAGACATCGATTTGGTCCTGTGTAATCGTTCCGCACATCTCGCCGTCCGAAGAAAGGATCCACCGTCCGGCATCCGTCTGGGACTTCTCCAGCTTGTAGCCCTTCTCCTTGAAGATACCCACCAGGTTGGAGTCGAATGCGAACCGCCACTCCAAGGCAGCGGCGATATCCTTCTTGGCCCGCACCTGCAAGTTCTCGGATTCGGAAATATTGAACTGTCTGTTTATCTCCCGGATAGCCGCCAGCGAGCGGTACCGTTCCGACTTGTCGGATACCAGCGAACCGTCATAGCGTACACGTGTGGAGACGATGTGTACATGGTTGTTGTCCGTATCCTTATGGAAGAACACCAGGTAAGGCTGGTCACCATATCCCATTTTGTCGATGTAGATCCGGGCGGCGTCCAACAGCTGCTCCTTGGACAACTCACGTCCGGCACAGGAAATGACCGCATGGAACTGCCGGTAGTTGACGTCCGGTCGCCGGTCAGACACATAGTTCAGGAAATCAAGATATGTCGCCGCACTCGGCTGCCCCGTCAGTCCGGCCATAGCTTCCAGCTCAAAGTTCTTCGCTTCAAGCATCTCCGCTTTTCCGTTCTCCGTTTTCAGCCGGTTGTATTCTATCCCTGCGAAAGACTTGGAATGTTTCAGTATCTTGGCTATCATAACCCTTCAATCAGTTGGTTGCAGAAATCTCCGGCAGCGCCGCATAGCGTTCCCAGCCGTTTGTAATCAGGGATGCCTTTTTCCGGAACACCTCGTCCTTCAGCAGCATGACCGGGACGAACTCACCGATACGCGGGTCAACGAACAGAAAATAGATCATCATTTCCGCTGTGCGCTGCTGTACCGGGATCTGCTTGAAACAGCGGTAATCCTTCCGCACGGCGACAGCAATCACCTCTTTCGTCTGGAACTTCGGACGGATATACTTGAGTACATCAGGCGACTGTATCAGTGCCAGTTGTGCCAATGCCGTAAATTGTTGGTTCGTGTAATTCTCCGGACGGAGGAACTGGATGGCCCGTCCGTCCTTCAGGACGATGGCAGAAGCTATCTCGTAGGACACCAAATCCGGGTTCGCATAATTGGCCGTCATCGGGTCTCTGGAAAGGGCCAACGCCACCTGTTGCGGGGTCTGCATATCCTGGGAAATATACCTCAGGTTCTCCGGCGAGCCGTAAGACAATGCATAATCAGCCATATCCAGTCTGCAAAACGACTGCGGTACATAGGCTATATCATCCGGATGTACATATACGGCACACCGGCACATCCGTTCGTCTGTCAGTGACTGCTCCACCTCGTTCAACCTTATTTCCCCGGCCCTTAGCTTCATGTAGGCCGTCAGATAACCGTCAGGAAGGGAGACAAAGTCCCATTCGCTCATCGGAATGTGGAAATTATAGTCCAATATCACATTATCTATCCGTTGCAACCGTTCCTCTTTTTCGGGGGAGCCGTCCTGGTCTACCACGTTACACAGTCTCACTGTACGGGCTATCAGCGCCCGGCACGACTCAGGCGCCGCCTGCAGATTAGACAGGTCGTCCTGCAAGGTAGAATGCAGGAAGTCCGATGCCATCAGGTCATCCGACAATCCCTCCAGATAAAGATAGTCTGCCGTATAGCCCGATGCCTGCCAGAAGGAGAACCGTTTCATGAGCCGTTGTTCCTCTGTTTCCAGTCGTTCCGGCAACAGTTTGCCGATCCGCTCATACGCCTGCATCAGCCAGTCACTCAAAATATGCAGTTCGGCAATTCTTTTCAGCCGTTCGTCCCTGCCCTCGTACAGATAGCCGCCCATCCGGCTTGCATAAGTCTCCAGTTCGTCCAGTTCGTCACCGACCAGTCCGATTTTCACCATCAGTCCGTTCGCGAGAGCGGCCAACACATTCTTCGGGGTATCCTCCGGGAAGTCCAGGCCGGCAAGCCGTTTGTACAGCACCTCGGCAACATCACCCAGAAACGAGGCCGTCAGTATTTCCGTCTTGACCGGCTCGTCCCCCGCTTCGAGCAGCTGAAGCAATATCTCAGCAGACTGCTCCAGATGAAACATGCTTAGCGTCTCTTGCATACTTTCAGAGCGGTCAAGCAATGATCCCACCGAAGAGATGATATTACCCAGCTGTACCGTCTGTATGTCGTTTTGGTAAGAATTCTTCATTACCGTCCTATTTTAAATTAGTACCGGACCCGCCCATGAAGGGCAGGCCCTCATTCATTCTCTGTTATCACATTGACCGGCCACCCACCTTTTCCGTACGGTCGGCACCGCTGTCATGATCAATCTTTGCCTGTAGCTCCGCACGGTTGGCATCCGTCTTGACCACATCTGCCACACCCGGGTTCGTCAGGTCGAACTGCACTTTCTGCTCATATTCAAATGCGAACTGTCTCATGGCAGCCAGATCCGGATGCTCGGATTTCTGCGCCATCTCGTTGGACAGGATGTTCATGGACAGATACAAGGACTTGTCGTTAGCAGGAAGAGCCTTGAACACCTTATACTCATTTCGCATATTGTCCGTGGAAAGTCCGGAACGGTACGTCTGTTCCATTTTCTGATCAGCCAGACGTATGAAGTCCATTGCGTGCTTGGCTGTCGTGAACCGGTCAATCACCGAATACCCCTCAGTCCCTTCAAGGCTTATGCCCGCTTCAGCAAGTATCATCTTGCCCGTATGCTCATTATAGAGCAATGACACCGTCCGGTCCATCTTCAGTCCGGCCAGGTCATCAGCAGACAAATCTATCAGTTGTGCCGGCCTGTCCGCATACAAACTGTCCATACGGAGAGAAGCCACCTCTGCCTGGTTCACCAATGATTCGTACTCCTTGTAATCCTGTACTCTGTCAACCGACGGGTTCTGTGACAGATCAACCGCCATTTCGGAGATACGTCCCTCCAGCATCTTGCGGTACTGCTCCATCACCATGACATCAGCCACACCCGGCCTGGCCCCTACCAAAGAAAGATCCTCGCCATAGTGTCTCTTGAACTGGTCCGATTCAAAGAATTCCTGACTGACACCTTGAGACTCCCCTTTCACAAAGCTCTCGGCCAACCCGTTCAGTTCCTTACGTTCTTCCACCCTTCCGGTCAGGACATCCATCCGTCTGGCAATCTCCTGCGGGTTCACCATCATCTCTATCAGGTTCGCTTTGCTCGTAAACGCCTTCACCTTCACTGTTGCTCCGTCCCCAGCCTGCTCGCATATACGGTTGACATAGCCCTGTGCCATCTCGAACTGCGCCTGTGTCATCATCTCAGGGTAAATGCCCGACAAGTCATGCCCCACCATATTCTCGAACCACGCCGTTTCGGTCAGTGCCTTATGCAACTCGTCCGAGATAGCTTCCGGAGTCCCTGTGAAGTCAGCGGAGAGCCCCTGGGACTGTCCGCAAAGCATATCCACGAACTGCCCTATCACCAACGCATCTGCACGCTTCTGCTGCACCATAACCAACAGCTTCTGTTCATCCCCTTTCTGATACAAGTCACGCATCGCCATCACTTCGGGCAATACAAAAGTCTGGTTGAAAACCTTGGTATAATTTTCTGAAGCCCGCTGCGCCTTCTCGTAAGCCTCCGTCGCGAACACCCGGTACTCCGCTTCTTTCTCACCCAAATCACCGTCCACCTGTGAGCGTCTGAAATCCCTGTAGGACTGCATCGCCTCAATGGACTTCTGATAGCCATCTGCCAGTGCTGTCTCAGCCATCAGCCGTTTCCAACCCTGGTTCTCCGAGCTCTCGGAAGTCAGAAGCACCGAAAGGTCCTTTCCGATACATTCCTCAAAATAGGCAGACTGGAGCAGTTTGTCCACATTGCCCTCGTTCAGTATGGTAGCCGGGCTCACTTTCCGCTGATCCAATACATAAAAAGCCTTCATCAGCTCGGCAGCCTCGCCCATGCATTTAGCCAGCACCTCCGTATCCTGCTTACCCAGCCTTGCATTAGAGAAGGCACTCATTTCGGCATAGAAATCCTTGTACACCGGAGACTCCCGGTATTCTGCCAAGATCAGCTCCACCTCGTTTTCCGGGGCGCACAGTCTCTCGGCCAGTTTACTCAGCTGAATGGTACCCTGGTCATAGAAGTATATGCCAATCAGCATGTTGATGTCGTAATTGTTAATCTTGATCTGTTCCTGTTCGTTTTCCATAACATTGTTTTTAGGAATTTATAAATGAAACCACGAAGTGCTCCTGTTCTTGGTCGCTTCCCGTCCCTTTTCGAACGAGTCCTCTGTCATTCCCGGCGGCAGCGGCCTTTCGCCGGGACAATCTTTGCGTATAAAATCCGGATACTCAGCCGTCAAGTCGATTATAGGGTTCAGTTCCTTCTCCTTCCGTAAGTCCCGGCATAATCTACGGTAGCACATCTGTCCGACCGCAGCACCCTTGTCGAGTATATTCTGGTATAATGTCTCGCTGACCGTCAAGCCCGGTATGGGTCTCACCTTGTCTGAGATTCCAGGCCCCCTGTGGAGTACATAGTCATCCATATAGCTCACCGAACCGCACCATTCCAACACAGCGTCTAACAATCCGTTTCGTTTGAAGAAGTCAAGCATTGTTTGATTCCTGAATTCTACGCTCAGATATTTCATGTCATTTTTTGCCACGTAATTCAGCATCTCGGCGTCGGATATATTCTTCCTCCCCCATTTCGTGTTGAAGATGACCGGCTTGAGCATCCGCATCATCAGGGGAGCAATGTCCTTGCGCCTGTTTATCTGGTGCACGATCAGTCCTACCACATTCTCGTTGTCGCCCATCCGCTGTAACAAATTATAGATCGGGTTTCGGGCAGAGATGCCCTTTTGCCTGCGGTAATCCTCCTGTATGCCATCCAGGTAGTAATTCACGATACCCCGGTAGCGTTCCTTCTCGTTGCTTTCCATGAACTCCCGGTACCGTTCGGTATTCCCCACCCCACTAGTGACCGCCGAAAAGCACTTGTCATTCTCTATCAGGTCGAAGCCATACTTGACAGCGAACGCAGCATCAGTCAGGTCAATTTTCATTTGTGGCTGCTTATCCTGGATGTACGGGATAAAGTGGTCATTTTCCTCTTTGTGGACACGTGGAACGGTAGCGAGGTCCGGCACAAAGTAGAAGAGAGCGATCTCGTTGGGAATGAAGTCCAATTTCTTCACCTGCTTCACCTGTTCACAGATAAATGATTCGAAGGTATCCTCCTTCAGCCGGGAAGCGATGTCACATAGACGCACACTGGTCACCCTGTGGCTCTCCTTATTAATACAGAGGTACAAGGCCCCGGGACGGTTAGCGAAATCCGTCCTGATGTTAATCTGGCCGTCTCTTTCATCAACCTCGCCTGCCAGTTCCTTGAAATAATCCAATAGTCCCATAGTAATCCGGATAATAGGTTAGTGATGCATGCCCCCGTTGCGGGATCTGTTCAGCCCTTGGTCTTGGGAATGATTCTGTTTCTGCTGCTGAACCATTTCCGGGAACCGGTCAGCCCAATACTGTGTCAGTTCGTTGGCGTATCCTGCTAGTTGCGCCTTTTCCATCTGCGGGACATTCGTTCCCATAGGAAGTGTGGAGAAGAATTTCTCAGCGGATATCTCGCCGTTCCGGTAAGCCAAGGCCAGTTCAGCCTCCTGCTTGAGCAGATGCACCAATCCCTTTTTGACGCCCTCAGACATGGAACTGTCCATATTAGCCGATTCCCAGAAAGGCTTCACCTGGTCAGCCGGGACCTTGTCCTGTCCTGCAGGCCGTTTGTAATAGTCATCAATCGTCACAGCGGAGAAATCGCGCTGCACTGACGGTTTGAAGTTCACGTTCAGGCTGCCCGCCGGCACCAGTTCGGGATGTCTTGTCGCACAAGCGAACGTGTCCAGCACGACCGTCCGGTATTTGATTGCCGGATCCATGTCTTCCGGATAGCGGCCCGCCATTGGCGGTTCGGCCAACAGCTGGCTGGCAGAAATGGAACCGTTATAAAACGCCGCCATGTTAAGGACGAACAATTCCGTCTCGGCACGTACCGACATGAAATTCTTCTCGATAGCCTCACGCGCCTCTTTCACCAGTGTGGGATACAGGTCAAAGTAGTCCTGCGGAGTCACCTTGACCCCATTCTCCAGCTGCTGTCCCTGCATCTTGGCCTGAGCCCTTGCCATCCGTGCCTGACGTTTCAGCTCGTTGTCCGACGGTGCGAACCTCTGCGGGAAGAACTCGCGTGCCTCGGCGAACGTGCGATCAGCCATACGGCAAAGATATTTGGACTTGTCCTTCTGGAACGCATACTGGAGATTCTGGCCGCCCCCCATAGGTGTAATTGCCAGATGCATCAGCTTGCGCTCGCTCTTCATGTTGCGCGGGACGAACTTGTACGCATTATAGTTATTGGCGACCGCAGCATAGCACATCGGTCGGTCCTTCCAGGCACGCTTCACCCATTTCAGGGCATATCCGTTGGACTTGACCGCTTCCATACACAGGTTATAGTCCACCAGTCTGGGCTCCTTATTAACCACATGCTCCAGCGCCAGACCGCAAGCCTTGCAAGCGATCATCGCATTCTCGTAAGTCGTATGGTCCTTATCCAGTCCGGCAAACACGTCCGGGTGGTATTGCAGATATTTCGTCCGCGCTTCATCGCTTACCGTATTGATATTCTCAATGCCCTGCTCACCGGAAACCTTGTAGGTCGGATCCAGTATTTCGGCTGCATCGTTACGAAGCCGCTCGATCTCTGGTGTAATCCGCTGTATATAGCTTTTCTTCTGCTCCTCTCCGGCCAGCCAGTTCTGTTCAAACTCCTTGCTGTTTGAGTACTTGTCAATGGCATCCCGCAATGCTTCCTCAGACAGCCCCCATACCTGGCAGATTTGGTTCTTGGAGAACTCGTCCTGCCCCATCAGGTATACGGCGGCTCCCAACTCACGGGAAGGGATCATCCGCTCAATCAGGTCACCGGCGTTTGCCTGCACCTTGATGTCCGTGTCCAGCACACGCTTCACGAAATTCTGGTAGCGTTTCCAGTTCAGCTGAGCCAGCTTGCCCAATGTGGGAACCGTATAACCCTTCAGCACCGGCCTTTTCTGCGCCTTGCGGTACAGTTCGGCCAGGATAGCGGGTCTCACCTTCAGTGCACTGAACACCCTCTCCTTTGTCTCTTCGTCCGGATGCTTGTTGATATAGTTCACCGCAAACCCGACAATCAGATCCTCCAGTTTCTTACCCGGCTCGATGTCGCTTTTCACATACAGCACATTATCCATCTTTTCCTGGAATTTGTTGTACTTCTCGATATTCTCGCTGGCAAACTTCTCCAGCAAGGGAGCGTTCTCGTTCCGGAAGAGTGACTTTGTAGCCGCCGCATAGAACAAGTTCTCCATGGTCCGCACGTCCATGCCCAACGCCTGGGACGCCATAGAACGGAACCGGGAGTTGTTATGTGAGTTCAAATAGTACCGTGCCAACGCCAAATCCGCTGCATCAGCCGAAAGGGAAGGATTGGACAGAACCGCCACCCGGTTGTTCTGTTCGACAGCCTTTAGAAAATTATTGTATCGGACCTCGTTGATGGAGGCCAGCTGCTCCAACCTGTCCGGCCTTTGCCCGCTAAGCAGTGGGGAGTTCCCCGCCTGCACGATAAGATCATTCAACCCTTCGGGAGACACGCGCAAAACATCTGCCATGTCACACAAGGATTTCGTACCAGGATGCTGCTGCATATAATGCATAGCGAATGCCACCGCCAGTGTCTCGATGTTCCGGTCCGGTGCATACTTAGTCTGCAAGTACTCTCTATTCGTATCCATAGTCATATTTAGTTAATCGTTTTTCCATTCAACCGTTTACCGACGTTTGGCGTGGGTAAACTCCAAATAATTGCCGATCCACTCGGCCACCATCTCGTTCCCTCTCAGCCGGGGCTTATGAGTCGATTGCACGGAACTTCCACTGTATCGTATAAACAGTTCCGAATTCGTGTCAATCAAAAAATCCGCTACCGATGTCCAGCAGCCGTTCTTGTCCACCTTGATAAGATTCAGCCGTGTCAGCAAGTCCTCTATTTCCTGATAGGACCTCATTCCGAAGTGCGGCAGTTTGGTAAGCATCCCGCTCTTTCCGCAAGCCTTGTTCACCACGATAAAGTCATACAGGGTGTTCACTCCGCTCTTGATGGCCGCGTTCGTGCAGCGTACCGACAAGCCCAATTCTGTCACGGAAGTAAGCAGCATCCGCATGAAATCCCGGTAGGCCGTCTCCTGGTCCCGCTCGCTACATATCATATTATCCTTCAGTGCAGAGCACACCATCTCCTTTATCACATCCTTGCTGTTGTCCGCATTGGAACCTTGTCTTTTCAATAAAAGCTGCAGATTTCGGTTCTCCCGGATGGTCTCAGCCAGCCGCAGACGCAAAGCAGGCACATCCGCATAATACATTTTCAACCGGATGGAAGCCGTGCGGATATAATACTGCAGGGTAGAGAGACTTATGTCATGTCTGGCAGCTACCGTCGCCATGTCATCATCCTCTGCACATTCGCGGAGCATATCACTCAGTTCTGTGCCCAATATATCCGGCCATGTACGGACAAACTGCCGATAAGCGGTAGTCAGTGATCCCTTAACCTTCATGCCGGCATTATCCATACCGATGTCATTCATGAATGACTTCAGAGAGGAAGCGGACACGCAACCGTCAGCCCCCTGTATATATCCTTTGGACAACCAAAGTCCGATTTTTTCAGGTTGCAGGCCATACACCTTTTCTATTTCATCATAAGTCATCAGTTTCTCCATAATAGTCCTTTTCATCTGTGATAACCCACACGTTGTTTTTCCCCTGAAGCGTCATCCTGTAACTGTTGGACTGAACTGCGGATACGTCCCTCGTAAATACCCATGACCCTATTGGACAACTTATCGGCATATTCCTTGGAATATCCATTATCGCGCTGTGCGTTGGGAATGGCATTAATCAGTTCCTTCGGGGTAATCTCACCTTTCCGGTATGCCATGGACATGGCCACACATTCATCCATCAGCCGGACAAAAACGGCCTGATTTTCCTTACTTTGCCACATGTCAACTGCCTTTTCGCTGGGACAGACCAAAGTACAGTACTGGTCAAAGGTTGATTTAGGGTCATACTTCTGTACCATGGAATCCACCTTCTCGATATATTCGTCCGTTTTGGAGAATGACTTGTCCAGCGGCGTGTCAACGGAGAACTGCAATTCCTCGCTGCCGGATACCGGGATTGAGACACCCCCTGACACTGACGCAGCCATCTCTTGCGGAGACATAGATCTCTCTGCCCAGAATTCCGTCATCCGGTCAGCCAAGGACGTCACATCATTTCCTGTCCTGGGATTGTACGGCTCATAGCATGGGCACTGAAACAGTTCTTCTGCCGTAAGGTTACCATTCCGGTAAGCCAGTGCTTCCGCTCCCACCTGACGGATAATATCTTTCAGGGTTTCCGGTTCGCGCATCATCATGTCATCGACATACTCTGCCGGAAACGGCAAAACCCTGCGGTCCTCCATGTCCACCCGAATCATCGGCCCGTATTTCTCATGAATCAGTTCCAGCCTGTCCTGCAGGTTTGACTCGGTCCCCTGTAAGATGACCGGTCCGTTAGCAGATGTCAGGTTGTATTGTCCCGGCTGTTGCCGCGCATCGGTCCGCTCGCGCACCAGTCCGGATGTGTAGCGTTGCACATCCTCTTGGGAAAGGTTATGTCTCAACAGCGCGTCCTTCAAGACTGCCGATTTCAGGATATCCGTATTCGCCAGTCTTTCGATGACACCTTCAGCCATCCCAACTTTGTGCAAGCTATAGATCAAGCCTGCCAAAGCTTCAGCCGCATCCGGTTGGATCATTCCATCCGGCCCCTTTATTGAACCTTTCCGGTACATCTCCACCAGCTTGTCCACCTTCTGATATTCCAGGCTGATGATTGCCGGGGTAGCGTATATCTCGTCTATCTGTCTGTTTAATGACTCCAAGTCAGCTTTGAGCAGAGAATAATTTTCAGATACCATGAAATTTCTGTCCGTATCCATCCCTTCAGCCAGTTCTAGGCAAGCGACATTCTTCCGGTGCACCAGGTAAAAATACTCCATCAAAGGGGACATACCCACACCGTCATTCGTGTTTACCGCCACTCTTGCCAGTTCCTGCACGGACTGCATGTACATCTGCCTGCTGCGGATATTGTTCTGGTTAAACATGCCCATATAAAACTGCTTGGCCATTTCCTGCACCGCCTCGTTGTTGCCGGCCTGATGTGCGAGCGATATCATCTCGGCCTTTTCCTTGTCATTACCGTTTCTGAAGCGTTCCGGACCGTCTTTTTTCCATCCCTCATTAAAATCATACCTATTGACCACCTTGGTAACTTCTGCCGTCCCATCACGTTCCACCAAGCTGTGATCTTGAATCCTGCAATGAAACAACTGCAGTGTGTTAATCTGCTCATACGGCATATTCAGAAGTTTCACATAGCATTCATGGTCCCAACAACTCACCGACGGTTCAACATGATTTATGTATTTCAGCATCTCGTACAACTGCTTGCTGTCCATAAAATCGAACAGTTGCTTGGCATGTTCCGAGCACTGAACCAACCTATCCTTCAGTTCTTCCGGGTCATTACTGAGCTTGCTTTCCTCCAATATCTGAAATACCCAATCGCCATCCTCCTTCGCTATGGCCCGGTTCAGTTCGGCTCTCTCCATCAACTTGTCCTGCTGATCATTAAAGAAACCGAACAACATTTGCTGATCCGGAGTCATCTCGCCCTGTGTCAAGTCATTTTTGTACCTCCAATAACCTTCCCGAAGGGAAAATGACGTATCCGGCACATTATCAGTGGTCAATCTATACAAAGCTTCTGATGCACGGTGCAAGGGTTTGTTCAGCCATTTCATGTAGGGATAGATATTGTCTATCCGATACGTAGAGATGGTATGTTCGGGAACTCCGTTAAGGAAATTCTTACGATAATACGAAGTCAGGTCCAAAGGCATTCCTGTCTTGACATGTTTCCCGTTGCTGTCATAAAGTTCGAATCCGATATATTCACCATCCTTATTCCTTACAACTACAGCTGTACCCTTCTCGCCTCTCAGCCGTTTCCAGGCATACTTCCCCCCCTTAACCGACAACCGTCCCAGATGCCGGCCACCCCACATGAGCAGCTTTGCCGTATACCAGCCACTTCAACACAGTTCCTACAGCTTTGAATAAATTCATAACGATTTAGTTAAAGGTTATATATTTCTTTTACCTCAGAGGGGGAAAGCCGGCTTGTCACCGTTTTGACAACGGCCAGTTCTGTCAGCATCTTCCCACTCAAGTACAACTTATACAAGGTCAAATCATTTTCCGGATAGAAAGCCGGTCTATGTCCGGCAGGCATCTGCAAAATCTGTTGCTCGGTCCAGCTCAGCTTTTCTATCAGTTCAGGTGTCATTCCGTCCTTCCGGATTTCTGTCAGCAGCTCCATACGGTTCCGTTGCAGCGCATCATACTTACCGACGTCATTAGAGAGCACAGTTCCACCAGAGGCAGCAACCGCAGGAACCGTACACACCGGTTCAGCCTTGTCGGGTTTCGATTGTTCCGGCATCACAAAAACGGACTTCAACTTTTCCTGCAAATCACTGTTCATAGTCTCCTGAAACTCGTGCACATACATATCATATACAAGCCCGTATTGTTCTGTGCCAGCATCCTGAAGGGCTATCTGTATGTCAGCGATAATACCATTACATTCCTCTTCGTCCTCCGTATCACGCAATTCGTGGAAAAGTTGCCAGATAGACTCCTGCAGTTTCATGTCAAGTACAGCAGTCTGAACCTTCTGACCGGTGGCAACCGCAGCGGCCTGCTTATTGGCAGATCGGGCATGGTAAGCTTCCGAGATTGCATCGAATGCCTTTTGCGCAGTGTGTTTGAGCGCAGTGAAGTCGTTGGACTCCACACCTTCCTTCATAGGAACCTGAAGATGATAGAATTCGTAGAACGGGTCTATTTTGTACAGAAGACACTTTTCGATAGATTTAGGCCCCTTGGATGCCAACACCTGCAAGCGTTTGGAATCATTCTCCTGAACCAAACTCTGTACAGCCTCCATATCAGAGTCGTCAAGCTCACATTCCTCTTCGACTCCATCCCATGAGAAAGAGAAACTCCCTGTCATAGTCAGTTTGGCAAACTGGTGTATCTGGTCCCGTCTTATGGACCTGTCCTGAGCGTTCAAATCAGCGTTCTGCATATTCATATTTCTACGCGCGGGATTTTCTTCGCCGGAACCTCCCGGAGCCTGGTACATCCGTTGCTGGTCCGTCAAGGTCCAGTCCGAAGAACCGGGAATACGTATACCCAGTACCTGATTGATGAATGTCTTTTCCGCACGGTTGCTGAAGGGGATGAAAATGTCACTGTCATACCGTTTGACCAGGAACTTGAACTGTTCTTCTGCCGTCAGTTCCTCCCAATCGTTGATCTGACTGGTGATCAATTCCTGCCGGAAACGGTCTGAAGGTATCCAGCGGGAGTTCTCGCATATATTGTCCAGATAAGACTTGTTCGGGATATAGAAATGGTAATACTTATCTTCTTCGGGAATGCACATGACACATTCGATACGTTTGTTCTTCAGTACCCGAAGCGTACAGTTCTGGTCCCAGTCTGTAAACGAGCAGTCAGCCAGCTTGGGGGCAGTATGTTTTTGTATGTATGCAGCATACTGTTTCGCGTAGCTCTCATGATTCTTGAAAGCGGCCAGATCCGCTTCCAGATCAACAACGGACATACCGAAATGCTCAGCAACAGATGTCGCCTGATAGCATCCGGAATCCAGCCAACAGATAGCAATTATCTTTTCTTCATCACTCATAGTTGAAAGCGTTTTGGTTGATTTTCATGCGAATATAAAACAAATTGCCGAAATTCCATTGAAAATCAGGCTATTAATTTTCACAATCAACATATAATAATACTTAATTTATAGTAAATAAATCCTAATCAATAAGTACAAAAGGCTCGCAAACGCCCTATTGAAAGGACTTGGAGAAGAAATGAAAATCAACCGATGAAAAAGGGCACTGAACGGGATAACAAAGAAAAGAAACACAAAAACAGCAGGATTTGTCATCACAACAAATCCTGCCCTATTATGAAAAAATTGAAACTCAAATGTTTTGAAAAACATCAAAACATGAAATTTAGTCAGTGCTAATTTAGTCTGTCAAAATCAATCAAATGTGATTAAAAAATAACGTATTAAATATAAGTAACTAGATGCCACAAATTTAGAATCTCCAACCCACATTGAATTGCAGTACGCCGTTACGGCAGCTGTCATCATCGTTGTCTTTCAACGTATCGGTAATACCGATGTTGTAGTTCATGGAGACATTCAGACCCATGTCAAATTGGTAACCTACGCCGACACCCAATGAGAAATCAAACTTGTTGAAAGCGTCCTTAGTATCGGTTGTCACGTCCGTATCAAAATCAGAAACGCATGTTTTAGAACGCGTCAAAAAGCCGAACTGTGGTCCTGCAAACGCATGGAATCCTTTAACCAAATAAGCTTTGGCATATATAGGGATATTGATATAGCCATTCTTGATTTTTGCGGAATAGCTGTCTTCAGAATCCTTAGATCCCTGCATAGAGTAAAAGATACCCGGTTCCAAGGCAAATGTCTCATTAAAGCGGATTTCGGTTGCCAAACCCACATTGACGCCTGGCTTCATTTCGCCATCAGCATTGGTGATATTTGCAAGATTCAACCCGATTTTGGGTATCAAATGGAACTCCTGTGCACTGGCACTTAATGCCACAAATAACAGCAATAAAAAACTAAACTTTCTCATAACTAATTGTTTTATTTACATTTATAACCTATAATAACAAACTATTTATATCTTATCCGAGTTGAGATAAATCAATTTCATCAATTGCTTCAATCTTGGAAAACTCAACATTTGCCACATCATCTTCAGTATCAACTTGCACATTGTAAGTACCGGCAGTTGCAAAACTATGTGTCTTTGAAACTGCATAGGCTTCATCAGCTGAGTTGTCATCCCAGCTGATTGTACCATTTACATTACCGATATTGGCAACAGAATGAACTTCGTTAGCGTTCTTAGTGGTCAACGTATAAGCTAATCCACCTACTTTAGTCATGATACCGCCCAGATCCTGATCCTGCTGGTTACCCCAAGGAACAATAATAATATTGTTTGCATCCAAGCTCATGGTAGAGCTGTTGATAGTCAGATTGAACACATACTGCTGTCCGGCTGCGTAATTCATGTTAGCCGGCACGTCAACTGTATATTCCTTGCCATCAACGGTGAAAACGAACTCAGCACCGGAAGCCGAGGCTGTCTGGAAAGGCATCAGCATTGCCAATGGACGTTCGCTGGTCCATCCGTCATCAACGATAGTCTTGTTTACAGAAATTGTGTAAGGGTCATAGGCAGAAGTAGTGATACTACCAGTAGAGATGTCCATGGTACCTTTAGAAGCGATCAGCTGGTAACCACCCTTGTTCTGTATTTTAACTGAAGTAAGTTGAGCGTCACCAATGTAGCCGTTCTTCTTCACGTTAAAGATGAATACACAAAGAGCGTGCTTCATGCTTAAGGAAATCCTGGAATTGCTTGAAGAAGCCGATACAGCTGTACCGCTATACAGATAATCTGTCTGGCTTGCCACTTCGACAGGCACCTTTGTACCGTCTGTAACTGTAGTGCTATGGGGATAATAAGCGAACACATTAGCGGGTGTGCCAGTCAATGATACTTCGGGAGCCAATGTCCATGCGTTAGAATTATAAGTAGCCTTCACCTGTCCGACTACCTCTCCGTAGTCATCACCAGCCAAGCCGGAAGATTTGACGAACAAGCCCATGGCATTACCGTTCTCCCATACAGAGATAGGCGCTTTAGTACCGTTGTCGGTATTTTCCAAAGAAGCTTCCACAATCAGTTTGCTTCCCTTTACCACTGGAGCGTCCAATTCATCGTCATTGGAACATCCTGTCATACTAACTCCTAATGCCAAAACAGACATCAGAACTGCTGAAAAATAAAATTTCTTCATCATGTTGTTTTGATTAAATAGTGTTTCAATATAAAATAAGATTTTGATTCCTAGCTTACTATGTTATCATTTCATCTTCAAAGATATAGAGACAAAAAGATACCGCAAAGATTTTATATCTACATTTAAATATCTTTCACACTTGAGAAAAGATTTATGGCACTGACCTGCTATTCCATGTCCATACAATCAAGAATCACGTTGGGAAACTTCTTGCGGATTCTCCGGCCTGCCCTTTCATAAATGGAGTTCAAGGATTTGCTCTTACATTTCTTGATGTCATTATATACAGTTTGTTCCTTCACCTTGGTATAAACCTCCGTAGTTTTGACACTGGAGTGTCCCAACAGGGTTTGAACCGAAGTGATAGGCACCTGTAAAGCCAGCAACAAGGTGGCCATTGTCCTCCGGGCCGTATGGAAGGAAATATGCTTATATTTGATTTGCTTATGCACCCGCTTCAGGATACTCTTGATTCGTCGGTTGCAAACAGCATTTGCTGGAAGTGCGAACAGCCGTCCCGTTTACATTCTGAAAAGTGGCGATTTTTAGAAAGTATAACATAAAGGTGATTACGCTCTCTTAATCAATGTATTAATGGGAAAATGATCTGTTCTCGTATCGAATAACGACGCTGCAAAAAGCATACTTGGGCGAGAGTATCGTTACTTAATCGTTACCTCCCGAAAGGTAGGAAAAGGCAGGTCTCAACAGACTATTTTTCAATGTCTTGCGTTGTTTTTCATATCCTCTGATAACTCAATAAATAGTAACTTTGTAACAGTAAAAAGTTGAGTTTATGAGGAGTACATTCAGAGTTTTGTTCTACACCAAGAACCAGTCCATTAAAAATGGCCGTGTTCCTGTCATGGGCCGTATCACCGTCAACGGTACGACGGCAAGTTTCAGTTGCAAGCGCGACGTTCCCCTTGCCCTTTGGGACGCCAAGGGGAACTGCGCCAGGGGCAAATCCGACGAGGCACGGCGGCTGAACCAGGACCTGGACAATATCAAGGCCCAGATCGGAAAACATTACCAGTACCTTTCAGACCATGACTCGCTTCTGACAGCCAAGAAAGTCTATGACCGTTATAATGGTTTTGGGGACGAGGTTCATTCGCTGATGGAGATTTTTGACAGCCAGATAGAGGATTACAGGCGGCAGATCGGCAAGACCAAGGCGGAAAGCACCTATCGGGGGCTGGTGAATGACCGCAAATGCCTGCTTCATTATCTGAAGGACAAGTTGGGGGTGGAAGACGTTCCGCTGGCATCGTTGGACTTAGACTTCATCAAGGGCTTCTATAACTGGATGTTATCCGTGCGGGGACTTTCCAAATCCACTGCCTTCGAGCGTATCAATACGATGAAATGGCTGATGTACAAGGCCGTGGATGACGGATGGCTCAGGAAGCATCCGTTCAAGAAGTTCGAGTGCCGTCCGGAATACAAGAAACGCCCTTTCCTCTCGGAGGAGGACCTGCAGCGTCTGCTCCGTGTCAAGCTGAGTTACAAGCGGCAGCGGGCTTTCCGGGACATGTTTGTTTTCATGTGTTTCACAGTTCTTGCGCTAATAAATAATCATTTGATTGTAAGTGTTTTAAGAGGAGCAACAAATTGAATAGGTAATGATTTAGAAACCACCCGGCTTCTCCGTTCTGCTTGGATTCTCATATCCAAATCCTTATTTGCAAAAGTACGAAAAAAAGTCCTATTTGCCAAATAATCAAATAGAAAAAGTCCAAAAATGTTTTTTATTCGGCAAGCACATCTATATCTAAACTATTCAGGTAGTCCGTTACAAGCCGCTCAAGTTGTATCCGTCTGAAGTCGAACCATTTCTGACGGTATTCGCTTTCGTCAATGACATATTTAAAGTTTCTGAACGGTTTCCGTCCCGATACAGCTTTCCACAACCGCTTTTTTATTCCGGCATCATCCGGTATGCAGTCCTGGATGAAACGCTCCACGATTCCGAAGGACTCTCCCGGCTTTGGTGGGTCAATGCGGACGCAGTTTTCCCAGTGCTCCACCTTCCTGTAAACTTCTTGATAATATTCGTCAAAATCTCCACACTCATAAGAACCATATGATGCTCCCGGCACACTTTCAGTTTCCAAAGTGTCCAGATTTAGGAAACAGACCATTCTCATGCCTGTTTCTTCGGCGATGTCACTGATAATATCTACCGGATATTTTGAATATTCTTCCATTTCCCGTCTGCTTTCTAAAATGTAACAAGTACTCACGAAAATACATCATGAGATGGAAATAACAAAACTTTTACGAATAAATGTAACGCTATCTGTCATCCTCATTTCTTGCGGCAAAGAAAGTTGTTTTTCAGGCCGGTCCCGCAAGGCGGCCCTTCGGGCTGGTTGCACGTGAA
>OGUN01000442.1_pt1 | contig 37216 bp, 28 predicted proteins | sample 1553621 | NCBI WGS metagenome assembly OGUN01 (sample SAMEA2580300, study PRJEB22360) | human gut metagenome | biome: human gut; feature: human-associated habitat; material: faeces | place: Denmark | collected 2008/2010
AGCGGGCGATGCGCACCAGAACCCACTCGGAAAATGAAAAGTACACCTTCCGCACCTGGCTCTTGCGGCTGGGGCTGATAGGTGACGAGTTCAAAACTGCCCGCCAGCATTTGCTGAAAAATCTGGAGGGCAATATCGCATGGAAAGACCCGGCGCAGGCAGAGCGTCAGCGGGAGCGCCTGATGCAGCAGCGGCTGGAGCAGGCCCGCGCTTCCGCTCCCGATACGGTACAGGAAGCACGACAGGAAATCGCAATGGAATACGGATAGGAGGAACTATGGCAAAATTGTATGTTGCCTATGGCAGCAATCTGAACAAGGAGCAGATGCGCTACCGCTGCCCTACGGCAAAGTTTGTGGGGACAGGAATTATTGAGGGCTATGAGCTGCAATTCAAAGGAGCGCTTCATGGCGCCTGCGCTACCATCGCGCCAAAGGAAGGCGCTGCTATCCCGGTGGGGATCTGGACGATCCAAAGGGCGGATGAAAAACGTCTGGATCTCTATGAGGGCTACCACGAGCATGGACACAGCTTTTACGATAAGGAGCAGATAGCCGTGAAGATGGACGATGGCAGTACCATCACCGGCATGGTCTACATCATGGATCCCAGAATGGATTTCGGAAATCCCAGCGCGGGGTACTACGACATTGTCCACAGAGGGTATGAGGATTGCGGACTGGACACGGCTGCGCTGAATCAGGCGGTGAGCGACAGCATGGATCTGGCACAGCACAGGATGGAGCGTGAGGGACTGCGGTTTTGCTAGGGGGAATCTGTGTGTCGAAGCAAAAACGCCTGAAAAAACAGTTGGGGACAGGCTACCAGTTCGAGCAGCGGTTTTCCGCAAAGAATCTGGCGCGGATGCTGCGGCGGCTGGAGGGGAGCAATCATTTTCGTGTTGCGGCGATCCTGTCTGCGGGAGCCGTGCGGCTGGAAGCGGTGGTGTACTGGGACAATGGCAAATATTCTCTGGGGTATGACCTCCTGGTGAAGGACACACCGTTCAGTCCGGATTGGATCTGCTATGAGAATCTGCCTGATCCGGTGCGCTACGATGTCCGGAATCTGGAACGGGAGATGTTTCAGGTGTTGGACAGGGCTGTGAAAAAGTACGATCTGAGCTTCACGGAATGCCGCTTCCCCAAGCTGGACGGCAGCAGCGGGAAGCGAAAGTGAGTGACCAAGTAAGGGAATATTCTGATGTTTGGAGGTGAGAATTTTGAAAAAGAAGTGGATCGCGGCACTGGCCGCTCTGGCGGTGATTGGCGCTGCCGCAGCCGGTTTCCTTCGTTGGAAGCGATAAAGCCGGTGGGTCGAAAAACAAGCGGGAGAAAGGAACGGTGCTGTGGCACCGTTCCAGTTCACAGCGTCGGGCAGTGCCCGCCGCTCTTTTCGGAGCTTTTCAGGATAAAGAAAGCTGTTTCCGAACTATTCAGGAAAAAATGGATAGGTGCCGCTTTTGGGGGCTTGGTGCCTGGTGACGGTGCCTATGAAAGCAACTATCCTAGAGCGGCAACGGTTTTTCGCGTGATGCAGGTGGCACCTATTAGTTAAGTGGAGGAAATATGAGTGAAAAAAAGCAGCAAGCACCGGAGAAAGAACTGAAGCGGAGATTCCAGCTCTGGCTGAGACCATCTGTGCTGGATATAGCAGAAGAACTGTACGAATGTGATAACTGCATCAGCAAAAGTGAGTTCATCGAAAAGGCTATCCAGTTTTATGCAGGATACCTCTATTCCAAGCAATCGCAGGATTACCTACCCAAGATCGTCACATCCACCATCAAAGGAATTACGGCAGAGAACACCAATCAGATATGCCGAATCCTTTTTAAGCTGGCCGTAGAACTGTCCATCACCATGAATGTGGTGGCAGCCACCTGCAATATCAGCCGGGAGCAGTTGGATCAGCTTCGTGGAATGTGTGTATCCCAGGTAAAGAAGACCAATGGATCTTATTCGTTCACGGATGCCTACGATCTGCAAAAGCGGTAAATAATGCCGAGATTAGTAACGAAATTCAAGTATATGAAGCCCGGTGCCGGAGGCAAGCCTATGGGAGGGTATGCCAAGTATATTGCCACCCGTGAGGGGGTGGAGAAGATCGATGACTCCCAACGCCATGCACCAGCAACGATAAAACAGCAGGAGCTGATTATGCGAATTCTCCGGGATTTCCCGGATGCCAAAGAGAGCCATGAATACGAGGACTACCGCAGGGAAAAGACCGTAGGAAATGCCTCGGAATTCATCACCCGCGCACTGGAAGAAAACATGGACCGGGTTGCGGACAGCAAGACCTATGCGGACTACATTGCTACCCGCCCCAGGGCGGAGCGTTTTGGTAGTCATGGCCTCTTTACGGATGACGGTGTGCAGGTGCAGTTAAGTAAAGTATCCCAGGAGCTGAATGAATACACCGGCCATGTTTACACCACAATCCTCTCCCTTCGGAGGGAGGATGCCGCCCGTTTGGGCTTCGATAACGGAAGCCGTTGGCGGGATTTCCTGCGAGGCCAGACCCAGACGATATCGGAAAATCTGAAGATCCCAATGGAGCATCTGCGGTGGTATGCAGCCTACCATGACGAAGGGCATCACCCCCATATCCACATGATTGCCTACTCCACCGTACCCGGTGAGGGGTATTTATCGGATAAGGGTGTAGAAACGATGCGATCCACATTCGCAAGAGATATATTCAAGCAGGATATGCACCAAATCTATGCACAGCAGGCCCAGTTCCGTGACCAGCTCCGGGAGCAGGGGCGGGAGTCTGTGGCAGAAATTGTGGCACAGATCAACAGCGGAGTCTACAGCAATACCAAGGTGGAAGCTCTGCTGGTGAGCCTCAGTGATCGGCTTTCCCGCACCTCCGGGAAGAAGGTCTACGGATACCTGAAAGCCGATGTAAAAGCCATCGTGGATGAAATCGTGGCAGAGCTGGCAGCAGACGAGAGAATCCGTAAGCTCTATGACCTGTGGTATGAGCAGCGGGAAGATGTGCTGAGAACCTATACAGACCACTTCCCGGAGCGGGTGCCTTTGGAGCAGAACAAGGAATTTAAGACCATCCGCAATGCGGTGATACAGGAAGCTATGAAGATCGTAAGCGGCATCCAGCAGGCGGCAGAACTGGAGCCCCAGCAGGATGTGTGGGAGGTTGACTTGCCATCCGGCGAGGAACCTGACATGGAAGCGATGGCAGATCCCAGCTACTGGACGGCACAATTTCAACCCAAATTCACGGAGGTGGAGCCCGTAATCAGTGAGACAGATCCTGTGGATGTGGAGCCAGAGGATGCTCCCACACTTCGCAGTTCAAACAGCAAGGAATGGTGGTCGGACTACTACAAGCTGGCTCGGAAATATCTCTATGGAACCAAGGAGAGAAAGCCTGATTACAGTAAAGCCTGGCCCATTCTGCTTCTGGAAGCAAACCGTGGGAACGGATATGCCTGCTACGATTTGGGACGGATGTACCTGCTGGGGCAGGGTTGCGACGAAGATGAGGAAGAAGCACAGCGGTGGTTCCGGGATGCCCTGGAAGCCTTTCAGACGGCGGAAATGGCTGCGGAGAAGAAAGGATACCTGCGTTACCGAATCGGAAAATGCCACGCATACGGACACGGTGCAGAGCAGAACTATGAAGAATCCGCCAAGTGGTTCCGGCAGGCGGTGGACGAGAATAACCCCTTCGCAGCCTACTCCCTGGCTGGACAGTACCTCCGGGGGCAGGGTGTTGAACGGAGCGATGCGGAGGCCTACGGTCTCTACCATATGGCGGCAACCCATGAGAAACAGTCTAATGCCTATGCCCAATACCAGCTCGGAAAGATGCACCGGGATGGGATCGGTACGGAGGTCAATCCGGAGGAATCCAGACTGTGGTACGCCAAAGCCTGTCGGGGCTTCCTGGCCATGGAAGAGAACGTGGCGGACGACCGCCTGTACTACCGTCTAGGTTCTATGAATATGACCGGAACCGGTACAGAGGTGGATCTGGAAAGGGCTCGATACTACTTCGAGAAGGCTTCAGAGCTAGGTAACGCAGATGCCCTGTATGGCCTCGGCAAGCTGTATCTGAAGCCAGAATTCCCTGACTACGATCCGGCCAAAGCGGTGGAATATCTGGAAGAAGCAGCGCAAAAGGACAATGCCTTTGCCAAGTACCAGCTGGGGAAGCTGCTGTGTCAGGGCGAGCTGGTGCCAAAGGATATCGCCAGAGGTCTCCCTCTTCTGGAAGAACTGGCGGAGAACGGTGTCACCTTTGCATCCTATATTGCCGGCAAGGTCTATCTCAAGGAAGAAGGCTGGCAGGACATCAAAAAAGCCATCCTCTACTTCCGGCAGGCGGCAGAGGCTGGCAATCCTTTTGCGGAATATCAGCTGGGGAGGATCTACTATTTCGGAAACGGTGTTCGTGCGGATCAGGAAAAGGGACTGGAATATCTGAAGGGGTCGGCAGCTCACGGTAATGAGTATGCCGCCAATTTGCTGATTACTATTCAGCAACTGCATACCTGGGGTGTGGCATCCTGTACTGCATCCCTGATTGCCCAGCTTGGGCGGATTTTCCAGGAGCAAGATCAGAAGCAGAGTCAGCGCCAGCGGCCCCGGATGGACCGGAAGCACCGCCGTGAAATCGAAGAAAAGAAGCAGGCAATGGGTATCCGGGATTAATAAAGGAGGAAATGTCATTGAAAATCAGCTATAAGCCTCTCTGGAAGCTGCTGATCGATAGAGATCTGAAGAAAAAGGACTTATGCGAGATGGCAGGGATCAGTCCTGCCTCCATTACTAAGATGGGTAAATGCGGTCATGTGACCACGGAAACACTGGAAAAGATATGCCTTGCTCTGGATTGCCGGGTGGAGGATATTCTGGAACTGCAGCCCGGAGAGCAGGAAGTAATGACGGATGAGGAAGAAGTTACACAGGAAATCGCAATGGAAATGACCATGTAAGACAGGCTGGAGGCAAACCCCAAGCTCGTATGTACCGGGCAATTTATCTGCACATAATCCGCGGAAAATTGTGCAGAAAGAGGCGGCACAGGGGCAAGTGCGTTTGCAAATCTATGCCGCCGCCAGGGAGGAAGTCTAACTGTACGGTGACACCAGCTCCCTGTCATCATGACACCGGTTCGAACTTTCCACCTGAAGATTTTACAGCAGATAGAAGAAGTTTGAAGTCCTATGTAAGACAAGATAAGTAAAAATTTCTCTATCCCTCACTCGGAGAAATGATTCCGGGTAGCAGCTGGATAGACAGGAACAAGGAGGAAAAATGGGAACATACATCCCCTTCACAGAGCAGCAGCGGGAACAGGCCAGACTGACAGATCTGGCGGCATTCCTGCGGCAGTGCGGCGAGGAAGTGAAACGGTCCGGCTCGGAGAATATGTGGCTGGATCATGGACAGAAGGTGACCATCCGGGGTAACTTGTGGTTCCACCAGTATGAGCAGGTTGGTGGCGATGCGGTGGACTTTGTGCGCCGCTTTTACAACCTGGACTACCGGGAAGCGGTGCTGACACTGACTTCTATGGGTGTGGGCATGATCCGGGAGCCTGTAGAACCTTTCACACAGAAGCCGCTGCAGATTCCTGCCAAGTATGAGAATATGCGGCGGGGATATGGATACCTGTTACAGCGCCGTGGCATCGACAAGGAGGTGCTGGATACCTTCGCCTACCGGGGGCTGGTTTATGAGTGTGATCGTTACCACAATGCCGTGTTCGTGGGGATCGATAAGGAGAAGGAAATCCGTCATATCCACAAGCGAAGCACCGCAGCTCAGGGTGGATTCAAAGGCAACGCACCGGGCAGCGAACCGGAGTACAGCTTCCACTGGCATGGTGGCGGCGACGTGCTGTATCTCTTCGAAGCGCCCATCGATATGCTGTCCTTTATCTCCATGTTCAAGCACTGCTGGAAAAGCCAGAGTTATGCGGCATCCTGCGGTGTTTCGGACAAGGTTCTGTGGCAGATGCTGAAGGATGGCCCCCACATCAAGAAGGTGTACATCTGCTTCGATAATGATAAACCCGGACAGCAGGCAGCGCAGAGAATCTCCAGAGAGATGACCGAAAAGAATATCTGGCATGAGATCTATCCACCTGAGAATAAGGACTGGAACGAGGATCTGCTGAAGTGGCGAAAGGGGCAGGTATAATGGAAGGAATCCCAATGCTGATCCTCTCCGTGGGAGGCATCATTCTGATGCTGTTTTTCGTGACCTATTCCTCACAGCGGCACAACCTTAACAGCATCAAGGATAAGACTGTGGGCAACGGTCAGCACGGTACCGCCCGATGGGCCACCCAACAGGAGATCAAACGAATCTATCACCATGTGCCATTTACACCGGAGCTGTGGCGGCAGGCAGCCAGAGAGGGCAAGCAGCCGACAGCAAATGGAAAGTCACTGCCGCAGGGCATCGTTCTGGGATCTAAAGGCAATAAGACCACTACGGCATTGGTGGACTCGGACGACATCCATGTGATGATGATCGGCGCGTCAGGTGTCGGTAAGACAGCCTACTTTCTGTATCCGAACCTGGAATATGCCTGCGCCAGCGGGATGAGCTTTCTTGCCCTGGATACCAAGGGCGACCTGGCCCGGAACTACGGTGCTATTGCCAGGGATATCTATGGATACCGGATATCTGTGGTGGATCTTCGTGAGCCGACCCGGTCAGATGGCAATAACCTGCTGACCCTGATCAACCGCTATATGGACAAACACCGGGAAGATCCCAAGGATATTGGAGCCAAGGCAAAAGCAGAAAAGTACGCGAAGATCCTCGCCAAGACCATCATCAATCCGGAGGGTGACGGTACTGATCGTGGTCAGAACGCCTACTTCTATGATTCGGCAGAAGGACTCCTGGCATCGGTAGTTCTGCTCCTGGCGGAGTTCCTGCCCCCAGAGGAAACAGGCGGGTATGAGATGCGGCATATCGCCTCGGTGTTCAAGCTGGTGCAGGAGCTTCTGATGCAGAGTTCCTCCCGGCGAGGGGGCAACCAATTCCAGGAACTGATGAGTCTGCTGCCAGCCGACCACAAGGCAAAGTGGCTGGCAGGATCTGCATTGACAGCGTCTGACCAGGGTATGAATTCCATCATGTCCACGGTGCTTTCCAAGCTGAATGCGTTTCTGGACACGGAGCTGGAACAGGTTATCTGCTTCGATGGGAGCATCGATGCGGAGCTGTTCGTCAAAGAAAAATGTGCCATCTTTCTGATCCTTCCGGAAGAAGATGCAACCAAGAATTTCGTAGCCAGTCTGATGATCCAGAATCTGGCCCGTGAGTTGTTCTCTGTGGCAAATGAACACGGTGGTAAGCTGCCCAACCGGGCAGTATTTTTCTGCGATGAGCTGGGTACCATGCCGCCCTTTGACATCCTGCCTCTGTTCTCCGCAGGACGGTCCCGCCGCCTGACATTGGTGCCTATCATCCAGAGTCTTGCTCAGATGGAAAAGAACTATGGTAAGGAGGGCAGCGAGATCATGTGTGATAACTGCCAGGACACCATTTTTGGCGGTTTCGCGCCAAACAGTCAGACAGCGAATACGCTCTCCGGGAACCTGGGCAGCAGAACCGTTCTGTCCGGTACGGTGACCAAGGGTAAGAATGATGACTCTCAATCGCTGCAGATGATGGAGCGCCCGCTCATGTCTCCGGACGAACTGAAATCCATGCCTAAGGGCAGCTTTGTGGTGATGAAAACCGGCACACACCCCATGAAAACCAAGCTGAAGCTGTTCTTCGAATGGGGAATCCAATTCCAGAAACCTTTGGAGATGCCGGATCGAGGAAGTCGGCCTGTTTACTATGCGGGGAAGCAGGACTTGGAACGGTCAATTCTGTCCCAATTCCCCATGATCCATATGCCAATGGGGGCAGCTATGCCGCCCAGAGTACAAACGGCTTCGAAGCCGATGCCTGCACAGATAAACATCAACACAGAAGATGAATAAAGGGTGGGGCCAAAGGGTCCCACCCAAAATGGAGGAATATGAAATGCGGAATCTAACAGAGCTATACCGAATGGATTTGCCTCATAGGGCAATCTCTGTGTACATATATCTTTCTGATCGGGCAGGAAAGAAAAATATCTGCTGGCCGTCGATTCCAACCATATCCAAAGATCTGAAGCTGTCTGAATCAACTACACGCAGAGCGTTGAGCGACCTGCGAAAAGCGGGACTAATCCAGACAGAACAGCGCCATCGCGAGAATGGTGGAAACAGCAGTTTGCTATATCAATTGGAATAATAGGTAAGGCCAGTGAATTCCAACTCGGATGTAATGATTTTCAGCACTTTTTGATATGATTAGGGAGATGTATCGTTAACACAAAAAATAATAGCAGAATGATTAAGTGGGAGATACCACAAGTCTGTGATTTCTCCCGCTCTTAATGTTTTAATGAAGGCAATTGTAAAAAACTGCTTGTGAGCAATCAACCGGTGTTGGAACGGATGGTAATTATTCCGATTTTTGTGTTTGCAATCGTGCGTATACAGGGCGGATAATCAGCGAGTCTAAGTATACTTCCAATGAAAAATAGAGAAGGAACCATAGTAATCCGGCATGAACAAACACCTTCGGGAGGAAAAGAAATACTACCACCGGCAAAACCAGGAGAATGATATGTACAATTGAGCGAATGGGATATGCGAATGAAATAAGGAAAGCATTTGCGATTGTTTGTTTAAATGAATTATCGAACTGGGATGCCAGTAAGAAAATCTGAGATGCTACAAACAGATATAGGACAGTCAGTATGACAAGGGCGCACACACCGATACTCTCATAAGGAATGTCCGCAATCAGAAACAGGTAGCAATCGGCAATCAGAAAAACACCGCATAATAACACAGTTGCCCAAAGGGCGAACGTACTTTTGATACTGGAGATAAATACGCTGATATACTTCTTCACTCCGGCACTTTCTCTTCTTGCCCAGCACATCCCAACGCAATAGAGCGCCACTCGAGCTGCACCTATTGTAAAAATAGGGATACAGCATAGTAAATACAGGCAATTTACTACGATCATATCTGCGAGCAGTGAAAGACCGCCCATCAGTTTTGAATCCGGAGAGAATATTGCGTTCACAGAATAGCCTCCTCCTCAATAATCAAATCGTACGCCCTGCGGACAGTTCTATTTTACTGAATATTTTTCCAATATGTCAAGATTGACATCAACACCGATGCCGGGCTTATCAGGCACGTAGATGTACCCATCTTCGACGACAATTCCATCATTAATCAGATCTAGACGGAAGGGATGACTGGACTGGTCGAACTCCAGCATGAGCTCGACAGGCGTATCGCATACAGGGGTCGGGGGTAAGCTGGCAACAAACTGCAGCGCTGCAGCAAGGCCAATACCGGAGCCCCAGGCATGGGGAATGACGGCACAGTTATATGCCTGGGCAATAGCGGCCATTTTCTTGCATTCCGTAAAACCACCTGCGGAACACAGGTCAGGCTGATAAATATCCAGAGCACCGGCTCTTAGCCATTCGTTCATATGGAACTTACCAAAAATCTCTTCGCCAGCGGCAATATAGGAGGAGGAAATGTTCCGAATGGCTCGGTAGCCTTCCATGTCTTCAGGTGTCAGAGGTTCTTCGTAGAAATACAGTTTTTCGGGTTCCAGCTCCCGGATGATGCGACGGGCAACTGCCTGGGAATAGCAAGCATTGAAATCGGCCATCAGCATGATATCGTGACCGATAGCATGACGCACTGCACGGACATACTCAATATCAGCGTCCGGGGTGAAGCCTAACTTAAGCTTCATTCCCTTAAAGCCGGCAGATTTGAGCTTCAGTGCTTCCCCCACAGCGGTTTCGGGATATTTCTCGCCATCATACCGATAAAAGCCTGTGGCATAGGCCAGAAGTTTTTCACGGAATCTGCCACCAATTAACCGGCTGACAGGCTGACCGAGCTGCTTGCCGTTTAAATCCCAGAGGGCAATGTCAAGACCGCTGAGTGCATTTAGGGCAATTCCACGCTGACCAAAAGGACGAGACTTGTTGTAGAGTGTTTCCCAAATGACCTCAACGTCCAGGCTGTCCTTTCCGATGACCTCATTCCTGTAACAATGTTCAATAAATGCGGCAGCCAGGTGCGGGGACTGCTGACCGTGGCACATGGACTCACCATAGCCTCTCGTGCCGTCCTCGCCTATTACTTCCACAATGACGGAGCTTCGCTGGTACACCCAGCCCTGAGAGAATTTGAAGGGCTTGTCGATTTTCGCGGAGATTTTGTGCACATTAATATCTTTGATGATCATTTACTCATTCACTCCTAAACTCGCTATTACAGAAATAAAAACGCTTTGAAATATAAAATGCAATATAAACATTATCGCAGAAAAATCGGGACTTGTCAATATACTCCTATAATATTTATCCAATAGTGGAGGAACAACTCATAATGAGATTTGTTATATAAAAAAGATATTGACATTTAAAAAATAGAGAGTTATAATAAGTGATAGAAGTAAACCTTTTTTAACATAGAAGGGAGGGATAAATTTGACTAAAGCAGAAATTGCCAAAATCGTTGAGCAAGAAAAAATTATCGCCATCGTTCGGGGTGTAGAACCTCAAAAATGCATCGATGTCGCAAAAGCACTATATGATGGCGGCATCCGCATGATGGAGATCACATTCAACGCAAAAGATTCCGCGGGGGATCCGGATACTGCTGCCTGCATTGGTGCAATTCATAAGGAATTTGGTGCAGATATGCTGGTGGGCGCTGGCACCGTGCTGAATACCCGTCAGGTGGAACTCACGGCGGAAAATGGCGGCAGCTTCATTATCTCCCCCAATGTGAATGAAGCGGTGATTCGCCGCACCAATGAACTGGGGATGCTATCCATGCCGGGAGCCTTGACCCCCACAGAGATTGAGGCGGCGCATGCGGCAGGTGCAGAATTTGTGAAGGTGTTCCCTGTAGTCACCATGGGGCCAGCATATATCAAGGCCATTCGCGCTCCACTGAGCCACATTAAGATGCTGGCTGTTGGCGGCATCAACGAGAAGAATCTGGAAGACTATCTGAAGGCGGGTGTGCTGGGCGCTGGCGTCGGTGGAAATCTGGCGAATAAAGAATGGGTGCATGCCGGAGAGTTCTGGAGGATTACTGAGGTTGCCCGGCAACTGACGGACATTGCGAAGAAATTTAGGTAATGCGCTTAAAATATGTAAGGAGGAAATGGATATGAAAGCTGTGACCTTTGGCGAAATCATGATGCGTCTAAACCCGGAGGCCCACCTACGGTTTCAACAGGCAGAAAAATTTGAGGCATCCTATGCCGGCGGTGAGGCCAATGTGGCGGTGTCTCTGGCCAATTACGGCATTCAGGCCGCATTCGTTTCCAAGGTTCCCGCCCATGAGATCGGCCAGAACGCAGTGAACGCGCTGCGCCACTTTGGCGTAGAAACTGGCGACGTAGTACGGGGTGGCGAGCGACTGGGTATCTACTTTGTGGAAAAAGGCGCCTCCCAGAGAGCTTCCAAGGTCATTTATGACCGCGCCGGTTCCGCAATCGCCTTGGCAGAGCCTTCGGATTTTGATTGGAATCGGATTTTTGACGACACTGACTGGTTCCACTTTACCGGCATCACCCCTGCCCTTGGTGGTAAACTGCCGGAGATTTGTCTTGATGCATGTAAAGCTGCAAAGAACCTGGGCGTGAAGGTTTCCTGCGACCTGAATTTCCGTAAGAAGCTCTGGAGCAGTGAAAAAGCCAACGAGGTTATGTCCAAGCTCATGCCTTATGTGGATGTTTGCATTGCCAACGAAGAGGATGCAAAGGACGTATTTGGTATTGAAGCGGCCAATTCCGATATCAACACCGGAAAGATCAGCCACGAAGGCTACATAAGTGTTGCCCAGCAGTTAACCGATCGTTTCGGTTTTGAAAAGGTTGCCATTACCCTACGCGGAAGTCATTCAGCTTCTGTCAATGAATGGGCCGGTATGCTCTATAGCAGTGGCAGCGCCTTCTTCTCAACGAAGTATACGATCCAAATCGTGGATCGAGTGGGTGGAGGCGACAGTTTCGGTGGTGCGCTCATTTACGCTCTGCTGTCTGGGTACGATGAACAAAGAGCTATCGATTTTGCCGTGGCGGCTTCCTGCCTGAAGCACTCTATTGAGCATGACTTCAACTTAGTTTCTGTGGCAGAAGTGGAATCCTTGGCTGCAGGAAACGCGTCTGGTCGTGTTCAGCGCTGATTCGTCCAGTGTCTGCGAAGAGATCAATCGTTCTGCTGTGCTAATGAAATCAGAGGATTTGGCGAGTTATACAAATTCAGTATTCCAAATTGTGCAAATGTATAAAATATAAATTGATTTTATAAGTAAAATTGACAAATCATAATGAGTGTTGTATTATATTTAAAAAGAAAAGTCAAATATAAAAATGATGCCGAGTCAATATGTTTTGAAAACCATGTAATTCTGGCGCGCGGCGCCAAAATATAAATAATATGAGGAGGAACATATGAAAAACACTATCTTAAATCGGATCATCTCCATGTTGCTGGTAGTTCTGATGGTATTTAGCCTGGCTGCCTGCGACAGCAACACTGCCCCCCCAGCAAACACTGAACCCCTGACAAATAATGAGGCTGACGGCAATACTGAGGCTGTCGGCAAGGTTGACGCTACCGAACCCGCAGAACCGCAGGAGATTAATATCCAGCTGGTGTTCTGGGGCGCTGAGCCTCCCACGGAGAACACTGGTCTGTACAAGGAGATTGAAGAGGATCTGAATATCAGACTGAACATCAACTACACCATGGCAGCCAGCGCTGAAGAAAAGACCAACACTATGCTGGTCGGCGGCAATCTGCCCGATGTAATGCTGATCATCAATGAGATGGCCCGATCCGAACTGATGGAACAGGCTGCTAAGGGCGGCATGTTCTGGGATCTGACCGATTATCTGGATGATTACCCCTACCTGAAGGAAAATGTGGAACCCTTCGTCAATAGCATGAGCTTCAGCGGTCAGATTATCGGTATCCCCCGCAGAACTCTGTATCGTGCCGGTGGCATGCTTCTGCGTGAGGACTGGCTGGAAACTCTGAACCTGGAGGTTCCCCAGACCCTGGATGATTTCTACAATGTGTTCTATCAGTTCACCTATGGCGACCCCGATGGCAACGGTGTTGATGATACCACCGGTCTGGCACTGTTTGGCGGTCCTTATGTTCGTCCTCTGATGCTGGCTGCAGGCATTGAATATGACTATTATGTAGACGAAGCCACCCAGACGGTTAAGAACTTCTGCACCGATCCCAACTTCCAGACTTATTTGGACTTCATGAAGAAGCTGTATGATGAAGGTTTGGTTAGCCAGGACTTCGCTGCAATGAACGCTGTTCAGGGCCGTGAAGCGTTCTGTGCCCAGAAGGCTGGTGCATATGCTGCTAACTTTGGTAATATCTACGGTAATGCTTACGATACTCTGTTTGCCAATAATCCTGATGCAAGAATCACCTGCATCCTTGATGTTAAGGATTCCCAGGGCAATCTTCATTCCGAGACCAGCTTGGGTTACTACGGCATGTATGTGATTCCCAAGAGCTCCGTTACTTCCGAAGAAGAGCTAAGAGGCATCCTGGAGTACTACAACTACATTTGCACTCCCGAGATTACTACCAAGTATGCTGTCGGTATTGAAGGTGTCCACTATGAGATCGATGCTCAGGGCAACTTCAAGTGGCTGGATGAGGCTGGCAAGAATACGGTCTATGCCAAAGGCGTCGGTACCTCCAATGTCGCTCCTCTGATCGCCACTCAGATGGAAATGGGTCTGTACTACAATTCCACCAAGTATTTCGAGTATCAGAGTAAGGACGGCGTTATCGATCATACACCCGTTACCAGCTGGTTCAGAGCCAACACTGACGATGCTGCTGTCAGCACCGTCGTTCAGGAAGCAGCCACCAGATATGTGCTTGGTGAAGCTACTGCTGAAGATGTGGCAGCAGCGGTGAACGAATGGATCACTAATGGCGGACAGTCCAAGTTGGATGACTGGACTGCACAGTATCGGGCTATGCCTTAAAATTTTCCTTAATCCGGCTGCGGATGCTAAACTGGAGTGTCGGCTCGCCGACCTCCTGTTTTTGTGTAAAGAAAACCAACGGCAGTGCCGGTGGTTCCAAAAGCTTCAGCTATGCTCAGAATGAATTATCCGAGCAAAGCGAGGAACAACTACTTAAATCGATAGAGCAAAGATGTTGTAGTTTAGGATGATGAGCAAAAGAGGCATCCTACCGCTATTTCGAATAGCAGCAGGCCACCTCACGCCAGCGATAATAATTCGGCGACCCTATAGGCTCAGCCAGTAATAGGCCCTAAGGTGGCCTGTGCAAACCACCGACACGGCCGGTAGTTATGATTTATTTCATAATCAATTATGTCGAGGTGTATAACGAGTATGAAACACTTGATCAATGGACAACTGGTAGAAGGTAAGGACCGTATATTTAAGGTTCTGGACCCTGCTACCGAGGAGGTAATTGCGCAATTCCATGGTATTGATGCAAAGCAGGCGGAGAATGTACTTCAAGCGGCACAGAATGCGTTCGGAATCTGGTCGAAACTCTCAATCAAGGAAAGAGAACGGTACATTTTAAGATTTGCCGAGATAATCGAAGCCAACCGGGACAAAATCATCGAGATGCTGATCGCTGAAACAGGAAAATCTTATGAAGGTGCGGATGAAGACTATCAGATGCTTGTGGATTGCCTGCGGTACTTTAATGAAGAAATGCAGACCCTTCAGGGTGTTATGCTTCCGGACTTGGACAACAAGCATGTAAATATGATTATCCGAAAGCCTGTCGGTGTTGTAGTCGGTTATCTGGCCTGGAACTTCCCTCTGCTCAATTTGGGATATAAGTTAGGCCCTGTTTTGGCATCCGGCTGCACATGTGTACTTAAACCTTCCAGCCAAACTCCTTTAACAACAATGTTTATCGGTGAACTTTCTGTGGAGGCCGGTATGCCGGCGGGTGTTATCAATATCATCGTTGGAGACAACGATCTGGTCGGAAGCATCTTTAATGAGAGTTCGATTCCTCAGCTGATTACACTCATCGGATCTACCCAGACTGGAACGAAAGTGATGCAGCAGGGAGCGACATCCATCAAGCGTTATTCTCTGGAGCTGGGCGGAAATGCACCAGCCCTGGTGTTGAATGATGCCGATATTGCAAATGCAGCGGCCAAGATTACAGGAGCGAAGGTTGGTAACGGTGGTCAGATTTGTGTAGCTCCCAACCGGGTCTTTGTTCACTGTGCTGTTATGGACGAGTTCCTCAGTCACGTCATGGAGATCCTGAAGGATGTGGATTACTGCAGCGGAAAATGTACCAACGGTAAGACACAGATGATCCCGCTGTATTCCGACAGGGCTGTAGGTGCAATGGAAGCACTCGTGGCGGATGCGGTTGCCAAGGGAGCTCATGTGCTGACTGGCGGAAAACGTCGAGAGGGTAAGGGATTCTTCTTTGAGCCGACAGTTCTGACGGGAGTAACCAAAGATATGCGCGTCTACAAGGAGGAAATCTTCGGACCTATTATGCCGGTTATTTCCTTTGACGATGGTGACGATATTGTATCTCTGGCAAATGATACCTGCTACGGACTGGCTGCTTACATTTACACACATGATCTTAAAACTGCAATGAATATGAGCCGTGAGATTGATGCTGGCGACGTTATGGTAAACGAGCCTTGCTTCTGCTATAATCTTCCTCACGGTGGATGCAAGCAGAGCGGAATTGGCAAGGACTGCTCCGTTTTCAGTTTGGAAGAATACTTTTACCTGCAGCGAATTACCATAAAACTTTGAGATATCTAATGCATTTTCTATAGGAAAGATTGACAAAAAGGAAATTTCTGATTAATATAGAAGAGCTTGTTATATATAAAATCTATACAGGAGGCTCTAATATATGAAGGAGAAATCAGACCAGCTGAGATACTCGGCGCCCGCTGCCAAGGCACTCCTCGAAATGATGGAGTTCATGGCAAAACATGACAACAGATATACGTTAAGCGAAATCGTGGAGAGTTTGGATATTACCTCCAACTCTGCATTCCGTATTTTTAAAGAGATGGAACAGAAGGGATATGTGGTGAAGGATCCCGTGACATCCACGTATGAACTAACACCCAAACTGTATTATTTGGGCAGTTCCATTAGGGATCGTGTTTCGTTTATTAAGACTGCCCAGCCCTACATGGAGAGCATCAAGAAAGCGACAAGAGAGACAGTGCTGTTAACTCGTTTTACGCATCAGTACGATACCCTAGTGGTAGATCAGTTGGAGAGCTCTGAACCAATCAAGTTTGTGTCGACAGTTGGTTTGTCCTATGATTCTTATGCATCCGCAATGGGCAAAGCAATGCTGTCTATGCTCGATGAAAAAGAACTTGGTGTGTATCTCCAGACCCACGAGCTGGTGCGAAAAACTGAATATACTATTACAGACCGAGATCAGCTGATCCGTGAGCTTGCGGATATTCGCGAAAGTCGGATCGCTTATGATCGCGGTGAGAATCTTCAGGGATTGACCTGTATTGCATGCCCTGTGTTCTCTTCTCTCGGAAGGCTCGAAGGTGCTATTGGTATCTCGGGGCCTGCTTTCCGCATCAACATGAATCGTATGGAGCAGTACGCTCAGTTTATCAAGGAGCAGTCACGGCAGCTTTCTTCTGTATTGGGTTACGCGTAAACTACGCTGGGATATAAAGAAAGGAGCGCTTGCATGGGAAATCGTCCGAATATTATCTTCTTAATGACGGATCAGCAAAGGTTTGACGCAATGGGAAAGGTTAACCCCGTTGTGCAAACGCCGAACTTGGATCGATTAGCTGGTGAAAGTGTTTTTTTCACCAATGGTTATTGTACAAACCCCTCTTGTGTTCCGTCTAGAGCTGCCATTATGACTGGCAAGTATCCCTCTGAGTGTCAGGTCCCTGCCTTTATAAGCAAACTTCCTGAAAGTGAAACCACATTTATGACCCGCCTGCAGAGACTGGGTTATTATACTGCTGTGGTTGGTAAGCAGCATTTTGCCGGCTCTACGATTTCCAGAGGATATGACTATGAGATGATTGTGGACGGTCATTTTGCAGGTTATTCCCGGGAGGATTTGGGCGCATATGCCGATTATCTGGACAGTCACAACCTTACTGTCAAACAAATGTATGAGAGAACCCTCATCAGCGGCGGTGTTTGGAAAACCGATGCGGAGCACCACATAGACTACTTCATAGGCGAAAAGGGTAAGCAGTGGCTGGAGGATCGCCTTACATCCGGCGAGGACCAACCCTTCTTTCTATGCCTCTCTTTCCCGGGACCCCACCATCCCTATGATCTGGAAGGCACCAGATATGCGGGTATGTACCGTCTGGAGGATATGACCCTGCCTAAGAGTACCTATGATGATTTGCAGCAGAAGGGGCCTCAGTACAGGAATATGCGGATGTACTCCAAAATCTATATCAATGATTACTCTGAGGAACAGTTCCGCAGGACCAAGCGCTCTTACTATGCCAATATGACTCTAATTGACGAGAAAATCGGAGAAGTACTGGATATTTTGAAAAAGTATGGAGCCTATGATAATACGGTTATCATATACACCTCCGACCATGGCGATTTTATGGGTGATTATGGACTGGTGGAGAAGCTACAGTGTCTCCAGGACAGTCTGATGCGGGTACCTCTTTTTGTTAAGCCGGCTGTTAAGGATTTCCCCGGTGTGATAGTGGATGATCTAGTGTCCAATGTGGACATTGCCGCTACCTGTATTGATGTTGCCGGTGGAACTGTTCCCGATGAGCTTTCTGATTACAGCTATTCCCAGTATTGGGACAACTCCAGACCCGAAAAGAAACGGCAATATCTTTATATGGAAGCCGGTGCCATTCGGGGCATATTGTGCGATCATATTAAAACCGTACATTATGTGGGCCGCCCCTACGGCGAAATGTATGATTTAACGAACGATTCGCTGGAGCGGGTGAACATATGGGATGACCCCGAATATGCCAACGCAAAAATTAGGAACTATGGTCTGATGATGGACAGTATGTACACAGCCACACCAGGTCATGATACGCCATGGAATTACGGTACGCCGGAAATATAGGGATATCGAAGATGGATAATATTTTGTTTCTGTTTACGGATCAGTGGCAGGGGGATGCTACGGGCTACGCTGGTCACAAAGTGGTTCGTACCCCTAATCTCGACCGTCTGGCTGAGAAATCCGTAAACTTCGTCAATAGTTTTACAGTCTGCCCTCTGTGCACTCCTGCGAGGGCGACTATTATGACAGGTCTCTATCCTCATCAAAGTGGTATTATCGACAACTGTGATGTGGGTGGCTCCCGGCAGGAATATCTACCGAATTCCGCGTACACCTGGCTGGATGCCATGGTCGGCAGCGGTCGGAAAACCGGATACTTTGGGAAATGGCACTTAGGCCTGGATTGGCAGTCTTCCGATAAGATGGTGGATTTTGATATCTGCCGCATTGAGAGTGACCGTGTGAAACATGAGACCCGTACACCTAAAGCACCTGTCACCGAACGGGGACAACTCGATGGTGCTACGGATTTGACTCAGGCAAAAAAGTCAGAAGATATGTATTCTCCCTTTTATGGAAAGCTTGATTCCCTCGATGACAGGTTTGAGAGCAAAGTCGCGCAGAGGGCCATGACATTTCTTGAGGAAAACCGGGAGGAGCCTTGGTGTCTGACTGTATCGCTGGTAGGTCCGCATTTTCCTAATTTGAATCCTGAACCGTTCTATAGCATGTACGACAATGTTGACATAACACTTCCTGAGAACTTTTCGGACCGCTTTATCGGAAAGCCGTGGTATCAAAACCGGAAGTGGTGGCCCGCCGTTTGCGCCGATCATTTTGATGAATGGGAGTGGAAGAAAACCATCCGTGCTTACTACGGGTCCATTACCATGATGGATTACTATATCGGGCAGATTCTGAAAAAAGCGGCGGACTGTTCCGGGGGCAGGAAAACCAGAGTGATTTTCACTGCCGATCACGGAGAAATGGCCGGTGCCCACAGCCGGTTTGACAAAGCTGCCTACTTTTATGAGGAAGTACTGAAAACACCGCTGCTTGTGTGTGAGGATCTGTGCGGAACTCAGGGTGGGAAAATCAACAGCGCTTTCTGTTCCACCATGGACGTCGCCCAAACTTTCTTCACCTGGGCTGGAGCTCACGCGCCCAACGGCACCTGCCTGAGTGAAATGAAGGATTGTGAGGTCGATGGGGAGCAATATCACTTCAGTAGCTACTATAAGTATAACGGACATAGCTTTGAGATTCGCACTGTCCGGACGAGGCGCTATAAATATTGCTTTGTTCCACAGGATATTGACGAGCTATACGATTTGCAGGAAGATCCCTATGAACTGAAAAATGTTTCCGATGATTACCGATATACCGCAATCAAGGAAGAACTTCGGGCGAGGGTTTTCCGGCATATGGAGAAAACAGGCGACTATCTGCTGACAATCCTGAATCATTTGCCGCAGGCAGGCTGCCTGACAGCGCCCGATTACCCGGCGCTGAAGTATGATTATGAGGTAATTTAGATGAATGAATATCAGACATTTGATTTTGCAAGCTTGCGTTACTCTCATCTGAAAAACGGTTTTTGGGGCCATCGCACCGAAAACTATATGGAAATCATCAACAGCCAGTTGGAGGCTCTGTTGTGCCCAACTAACTCTGCCCGACTGCTGAATTTTGGCATTCATGCTGGCGAGGTTGATGATAAATTCTATGGCGAGTATTGGTCCGACGGCGATTGCTACAAATTCCTAGAGGCCTGCATCTATGTATATCAGAATACGGGCGATCTCGCAGTTAAGGCTGTTGTGGATAAGTATATCCCCTGGATTGTGGCCTCCCAACAGGAGGATGGATACCTCAATACCCAAATTACCCTCACGGGAAAGGAACGCTGGAGTAAGGTAATCCATCATGAGCTCTATAATATTGGCCATTTTCTGACTTTTGCTTCTGCACATTATGACATCACCGGTGAAACAGTGATGCTGGAGTGTGCAAGGAAACTTGCCAACTACACTTATGGCGTTTTTAAGGACTACCCCAGGGAACTTGCGCATTTCGGATTCAATCCCAGTCAGATTATGGGACTTTGTGACCTTTATCGGGTCACCGGGGACGTTACATATTATAAGCTGGCGGAGATTTTTGTGAATATGCGGGGCAGCGCGCCTGGGGGAACGGATCAGAACCAGGATCGTGTTCCTCTGCGGGAGGAAACCATGGCCATTGGTCATGCGGTTACTTCCACCTATCTTTATGCCGGCGCCACGGATGTCTATGCCCAGACAGGCGAGGCAGCGTTGCTGGATGCATTGAAGCGTATTTATACCGACATGACAACCCGCCGCACCTACATCACCGGTGCGTCAAGTCCAGTTTTTGTCGGCTACTCTGAACGCGGCGATCTGACCCATGAGGCTCATGCTACCTATTATGAGCTTCCCAACAAGATTGCGTATAACGAATCCTGTGCCAACATTGGCAATGCAATGTGGGCTATGAGAATGCTCACAGTTACCGGTGAAAGCAAATACGGCGACTTTGCTGAACAGGTTATGTACAATGCCGGTATTTCCGGTTCCAACCTGAAGCTGACCCGATATTTCTACTCAAACCCCCTGTCCTTCAGGAAGGATATGCCTATTTATCCCGATTTTGCCCAGTTCCGTCACAAATCCTCCAGAAGGTGGCATACCTTCACCTGCTGGTGCTGCCCGCCTCAGCTGTTTCGTACCATGGCAGGAATGGGCCGCTGGGTTTATGGTCAGAACAAGGATACTGTGTATGTGAATTTCTTTACGGACTGTGACTATGTGACGCAGAAACTGGAGCTTCAGATGCGCACGAAATATCCCTGGGAGGATCGGGTGACCATTGACATTAAGAAAGCCGATCACCAGAATATTCGGATCCGAATTCCGGCATGGTGCAAGAATCCCTCCGTTAACGGGTCTGCTGTGACACCGGGCGGCTTCTTTGAAATCACGGTAAATACCGGCGATACGGTTACTGTAGATCTTCCCATGGTAGCAAGATTGATTCAGGCAAATCCCAATATTGAACAGGACAGAGGCATGATCGCGGTCATGCGAGGACCTGTTGTTTACTGCGCCGAAGGCTTGGACAATCCCTGCCGTCTCGATGATCTGTATATCGATCCGAACGGTGTGATCACGGAGCAGTTCGAGCCGAATCTGCTGGATGGTGTAGTGACGCTTCAGGTAAGCGCAAAGAGCCGAAAGCAAAAAGAGGAGCTTTACTATGAGCTTGTGACTGAGGAAAATAACGCTACTGTCAAAATGATCCCTTACTATACCTGGGCTAACCGTGAAGAATCGGATATGAGCGTATGGTTCCCTAAGGCATAATTTGCAGAGAAAGTGAGGTATAACATTGTGAATAATATTTCAGTAACCGCACGGCCGACAATCAGTAAAAGACAGCGATTAGGCAGAGAACTTTGGCGTGATAAATGGTTGTATGTTATGCTGATTCCCGGCATTGTGTTTTTTCTTCTCTTCAAACTGAAGCCCTTTACCTGGTTTGCGATTTCCATTTACGAATACAATCCCTTTGGCGACGGACCGTTCTCCGGCGATTTTGTGGGAGTAAAGTATTTCAAGATGCTGTTCAGCAGCAGTAACTTCTGGAAGCTCCTTGAGAACACGCTGCTTTTGTCCTTGTATAACATTATCTTCTATTTCCCACTGCCCATCCTGTTTGCTTTACTGCTGAACGAAGTAAACAACATGGTTTATAAGAAGTTTGTTCAGACCATTACATATATCCCTCACTTCTTCTCTTGGGTCGTTATCGCAAGTATTTCCTTTTCACTATTGGCGGTGGAGGATGGCTCTGTGAACAGCCTCCTGGAATTCCTGTTCGAGACAAAGGTTCAGTTCTTGACCAGCTCCGAATGGTTGCGTCCTATTGTCATCATTCAGCAAACATGGAAAGACTTGGGCTGGGGTACAATTGTTTACCTTGCGGCTATGTCCTCAATTGATCCTGCACTATACGAAGCTGCCTCTCTGGATGGAGCAGGCAGAATTCAGAAGATGCTGCACATTACGCTGCCGTCCATCGCTCCCACGATTGCTACGCTTCTGATCCTGAGAATGGGCAGCTTTATGGACTCCAGCTTTGATCAGCTGTTCCTGATGGTTAATAATTCAAACCGAGCTGTTGGTGACGTGTTTGATACATATATCTATCAGCAGGGTATCGCTGGTGGGAAGTTCTCTTACACAACTGCAGTAGGTATCTTCAAGTCTGTTGTCTCTTTGATTCTAGTGGTCTCCTGCAATAAGATCGCCAAGAAGCTGGGCAATGATGGTATTATGTAAGGAGGATATCGTGAAACAGAAAAATGTAACTGCCATATCCGGCCGCAGGGAGAGGTTCACTGTAGGAACCGCTATCATTTATTTGGTACTTGCAGCTATAACACTGGTTTCCTTCTTGCCGTTTTGGCACATTATTGCCTGCACGTTCGCTGATGCAAATGAGGTTGCGAATAGCAAATTCCTGCTCATCCCGACAAATTTCTCTTTCGATGCAATAAAGTATGTTTTTTCATCCAAGAGTATTATCCAGTCGATGATGAATTCTTTTTGGATTACGATTGTGGGCACTGCATTTTCCCTGATGATGACAGCGCTGATGGCATATCCCTTGTCCCGCCCGAATCTACATTTCCGTAATCAGATCATGTTCGTGATCGTGCTGACCATGGTTTTCCATCCCGGCCTGATTCCCAACTTCCTCAATGTGAAGAGCCTTGGTCTATACAACAACAGCTGGGCACTCATTTTACCGGGTTTGATTGGTCCTTATAACTTAATCCTGATCAAGAATTATTACCAGTCACTTCCAGGAGAAATGCTGGAATCGGCTACGATTGATGGTGCAAGCGATTGGAGTATTCTTACGAAGATTATTGTGCCTCTGTCCAAGCCGATTTTCGCAACTGTGGGACTGTTCTATGCCGTCGGTTATTGGAACAGCTACCTGAATGCCGTTATTTTCCTGGATGATCAGACGAAATGGCCCATTCAGGTGCTGCTGCGCAACATTGTTCTGATGGCTCAGACTGATCTGGGATCTGAGGCAGGTTCTGTATATGATATGGCAATCAATTTGAAGTCTCTGCGATCTGCCACAATCCTTATTGCCACAGTGCCTATCCTGTGCGTGTATCCTCTTGTACAGAAGCACTTTGTCAAGGGTGTTATGCTGGGTTCTGTTAAGGGCTGATTAACTTTTGCTGTACAGCGAATCATCATAAAACCCCAGGGCGACTACGAAACGCTTTTTGGTGTGATTAATTGGTGTCCGCTCGAACGAAATTGTTTAAAAGAAGATCCGATCAGGAACGCCGAATTGCAACTGCAGTGCGATCTTGGTCGGATTTTCGATTACTATCTGATCGGTGAAACAGCCAGCGTCTGGGTGACATATTGTAAACAATATTACTGGAATAGTATGAGGGGAGCGTGAGCGCATTATGAAGCTACATGCTTGGTATCACGAAAATCCCGAAACGCTTCATATCGGGACTGAAAAAAACCGTGCCTATTATCTTCCGTTTTATAGGGAAAAAGGGGACCGACAAATTATGCTGTCGGGCAACGACTGGGCATTTTGTTGGTTCTCCAATTATTTGGAAGTGCCGCAGAAATTTACAGAGGGAAATACTGATGGGTTTGATACGATCAAAGTTCCGAGCTGTGTAAATATCCTCGGTTATGAGCCCCACCAATATGCCAATGTCCGGGGCCCGATTCCCTTTGATCCGCCGTATGTTCCTTGGGAAAACCCTTGCGGTGCCTATGTAAAACGGTTTCAGTTGGAAAAGGGAAATGACAGGTTCTATTTAAATTTTGAGGGTGTGGATTCCTGCTTTTATCTGTGGGTGAATGGCAGATTTCTGGGTTATAGTCAGGTTTCCCATTCCACATCCGAGTTTGATGTAACCGATTGTTTGGTGGATGGTGAAAATATCATCAGCGTTCTGGTGTTTAAATGGTGCGACGGTACCTACTTTGAAGACCAGGATAAATTGCGCATGTCGGGAATTTTTCGGGATGTGTACTTTCTACGGCGGCCTAAGAATCATATCCGGGATTTTACGGTAAAGACACAACTTGACGATGATTTCAGCTCGGCTGTGGTGGATGTAACGGTACAGTGGCATGGACAACCGGGAACGGTGCAGTATTGCCTGTTTGATCCCCAGGGACACAAAATTGCGGAAGGAAGCGGAGAAAACAGAATTACGATCCCTGTGCACACTCCACAGCTTTGGAATGCGGAGCATCCGAATCTCTACAGACTGGATCTATCGATATCTGAAGAAACCATCACACAGCAGGTGGGGCTGCGTAGAGCGGAGATTCGAAACGGTGTTTTCCTCTTCAATGGACAAAATATTAAGCTAAAAGGCGTTAACCGCCATGACAGCAATGCCTATACGGGTTACTCCATCAGCCGGGATCAGCTGTTGGCTGATCTGAAGCTAATGAAGGCCCATAATATCAATGCCATTCGTACAAGCCATTATCCCAATGCACCCTGGGCCTATGAGCTGTACAATCAGCTGGGTTTTTACGTTGTAGACGAGGCCGATCTGGAGACCCACAACACGGAACTTCTCTATGCCGGCGGACGCTCCAACTATAATTATCGTGACGAGATCATCTTTAGCACCACATTCGGTCTCCTGTGCAGCGATCCCGTATACGAAAAGACAATCATGGACCGGATAGAGCGGCTTGTGGCCCGGGATAAGAATCAATGCTGTGTGTTCATGTGGTCCCTGGGAAATGAGTCTGGCTTTGGCATTAACATGGAAAAGGCGGCACAATGGATCAAATCCCAGGACCCTGAGTATCTTATCCACTACGAAAGCAGTATTTATCAGACCCCTGACCACACCAATGATTTGTCGAATATCGATGTATACAGCCGCATGTATATGCCTGTGGCGGAATCGGAGGAGTACTGCAGGCATGGTAAGGAAAAACCTCTTGTTCTGTGTGAATTCAGTCATGCCATGGGAAACAGCCCCGGAGACCTGGAGGATTATTTTGACCTGGTGTACCGTTATGACGGCTTCATGGGTACGTTTGTCTGGGAGTGGTGCGACCACAGTGTATACATGGGCATGACCCCCGAGGGGAAGGAAAAATTCTACTACGGGGGTGATTTCGGCGAGTTTCCGGTGGAGAGGAATTTCTGCATGGACGGACTGATCTATCCGGACCGCAGACCCCATACCGGTTTGCTGGAGTACAAAAATGTGGCGCGTCCCATCCGGGCAGCCTATGAAAATGGGTGTGTGTATCTGACAAACACCATGGACTTTACCAATGTGGTGGACGTGATGGAAATTACATGGGAGTTGAGCGTGGATTTTTGTGTCATCCGAAAGGGGAAGGTAAATGATTTCTCCCTGCCACCCCATGGCATATTGCCTGTCCATCTGGAACTGGGCGACTGGGAACGGGAGAAGGGCTGTGTAAGCCTGATGCTCCGCTATACTCTGAAGAAGGCTACGGATCTTTTACCTGCAGGACATGAGTGCGGATTCGATCAGATTGTCCTGAAAAAGGAACCGATGCAGATCCGCACTCATGCAGAGAATGGGGTACAGATCAGTCAGAGCGACCGTGCGCTTCTGGTGACCGCAAGGGACTTCTGCGTCCGTTTTGATTTGTGGAAAGGTGTTCCCGATGAAATCACGCGCAAGGGAAGGCGAATTCTGTCCGAGCCCATGACTTACAATTTCTGGCGGGCGCCTGTGGACAATGATCGGAAAATAATGGGTGCCTGGATCGCAGCAGGATATGATCGTTTGAAAATCCGGGTGTATGACTGGAATGTGGAAGAAAAAGAGGACGGTGTTCATGTGGCGTTCCGCATGGGCGTGGCAGGCCAGTTCCTCCAAAAAGCCATGACACTTCAGTCGGAGTATATCATCGGCGAAAAGGGAACCCTCCGTATTCGGATGGAGGCTCAGCGGGATCCTGTGTTTCCTTATTTGCCCCGGTTTGGTGTGCGGCTTGTTCTGCCGGAGGAGTATGAACAGGTCACCTACATAGGCTATGGCCCATACGAAAGCTACGCCGACAAGCACTGGGCAAGCTGGTATGACCGCTTCACAACAACAGTGGATGGGCTCCATGAGGATTACATCAAGCCTCAGGAGAACGGAAGCCACTGGGGCTGTGACTGGTTGTCCATCAGTGACGGTACCGCTCAGGTGGAACTGCAGGGAAATGACTTTAGCTTCAACGTCTCTCATTACAGTCAGGAACAGCTGGCGCACATAGCCCATAACTATGAACTGCAGCGGGAGAACAAAATATATCTCTGTGTGGACGGTGCAATGTCGGGTCTGGGTTCGGGCAGCTGCGGCCCTCATCTGCTGGAGAAATATCAGGTGCAGACCCTGCAGCCTAAATTGGATATTCTGCTTCGCTTTCAGTAGGATCAGATAGTTAAAGTGTCTCGGAGGAAGAATCATGAAACAGCTGTCAATTTTGATCAAGCCGTCGTCCAGCCTTTGCAATCTGCGGTGTAAATACTGTTTCTACGCGGATCTTGCCGGCATAAGAGAAAAAGTCTCCTTTGGCTTCATGACCGATGAAACGGTAGAGCGAATGCTGGAAAACATAAGGCGGGATCTATCCCCCGGGGATCGGGTTACCTTCGCTTTCCAGGGCGGGGAGCCCACCTTATCGGGTCTCCCCTTCTTCCGGCACTTCACGGAGCTGGTTGCCCGGTGGGACCCGGTCATCCGGGTATCCTATTCCATCCAGACCAATGCCACCCTGCTGAATGATGAATGGTGCCGGTTTCTGGCGGAACACCTCTTTCTGGTGGGGGTATCTCTGGATATGCTTCCTGAGAGTCACAATGCCGTTCGGGTGGATGCGGGAGGTAGTGGAACCTATGGTCAGGTCAGACAGGCAATCGCACTTTTGGAAAAACACCGGGTAGAGTATAATGTGCTGTGCACCCTGACCAATGAGATTGCCCGGTATCCCAAACGGATTTGGAGTCAGCTTTGCAAACTGGATATCCGATATGTGCAGTTCACCCCGTGTCTGGACGAATTGGAAAAATCGGGGGAGAGTATCTTTGCCCTGACACCCCGGAGATTTTCATCCTTTTATAAGGGTCTGTTCCCCCTGTGGCTGGAATCTCTGCAAAAGGGCAATTACCGAAGCATCAAGTTCTTTGATGATGTGGTCAATCTGATGGCTTTTGGTATTCCTACCGCCTGCGGCATCAATGGGGTATGCCAGCCTCAGGTAGTGATTGAGGCGGATGGAAGCGTGTATCCCTGCGATTTTTATTGCCTGGATTGCTATTCCATGGGAAACATCACGAGGAACAGGCTCAGTGATATGCAGGAATCACCCGGACGGATTGCATTCCTGAACCGGGAACACAGGATTCCGAAGCTATGCGGCAGCTGCCGGTATGCTCGGTTTTGCGGAGGAAACTGCAAACGGATGCAGCGGCAGATCTGCTACGGGGAAACAGATGATTACTGTGGTTATCAGGATTTTCTCGACACCTGCGGCGGCGCACTCCAGCAGATCGCCAAGGATCAGCGCAGAAGACACGGCTTCGGGCGATGAGCGGTTAATTCTTACGGGAATATAGGACGGTGAAATGATATGGAACTTATTTGTTTTTTTGTCAGCTTTCTCTCCAGTGCTGTCGGTGCCATCTGCGGAATCGGCGGCGGTGTGGTGATCAAGCCAGTGCTTGATTTTGTGCAGATGGGGTCAGCCGGTATGATCAATTTCCTATCGGGATGCACCGTGCTGTCCATGAGCCTCTACTCGGTGGGGAAAGCGATGCTGAACCGTGACGGAAAAGTGAATCTGGCAATCGGTACCCCCCTTGCCCTGGGTGCCACTCTGGGTGGTGTGGCAGGCAAGAAGCTGTTCGCTATGGTCAATGCATTCTTTCCCAACGGTGCCATGGTGGGCGGCGTTCAGGCGGCAATCCTGGCCCTGATCACGGTGGGAACCCTGCTGTATACGGTCGCCAAAAGTAAAATCACCACCCGACAGTTCCGTGCAAAAGTGTTCTGCGTGGCGGTGGGCGTGCTGCTTGGCATCATCTCCAGTTTCCTGGGCATCGGCGGCGGTCCCATCAATCTGGTGGTGCTGGGATACTGCTTCAGTATGGACAGCAAAACCGCAGCGGTCATCAGCCTGTATATCATCCTGTTCAGTCAGCTGGCAAGTTTGCTTGCTGCACTGATTTCCGGCGTGCCGGACTTCCCTCCGATGGCCCTGGCGTTGATGGTAGCAGGCGGAATCGGCGGTGGCATTGCGGGGCGCGCTCTGAACAGAAAGATGGACAACCAGGCAGTGGACACAAGCTCTTCATTATCCTGATGGTACTGATTATCGCCATCTGTATTTTCAATGCAATGAAGGCATTTGGCTGATTTAGTCATATGAATATTTCGATTTTTTGATAGAGAAGCATGCAGACACGAATAAGGACAGGTTGTTCTGAGTTTTCGAGATACTCATAGACGCAAATCGTTTAATCGAGTTATTTACTTCCGATGGAGTTTTTCCATCGGAAGTTTTTGCTTTCTGAAGATCCTGACATGAGTGAATTGGCAGTACAATCTGTTGGGGGGTGTGAATGTCTCCATTCTCGTGAAAAAACATGCCAGCAAGTTCGACAAAAACGATCTAGCAAATCTGTGGAATTGTACCGAATTAAAAAATGATTTTATAAGTAAAATTGACAAAGTTCAGTTAATAGGATAATATAAATATAAAAACAAAGAATACATATAAAAACCAAAGACGCTCACTTGAGCGCGTATGAATTGTTTTTCTGATGCGCAGCATGTGAATGCTAACGAATATTAGAGCCGGGTGCTAGCGAATTTCTGAGCCATTTACTGTAACTGGTCCAAGGATGGCCAAGGTCTTCCTTGGTCAGCCTTGGTTGAGAAAAAATCCTTGTGGGATAAGGCTATAGGTGGCTCAAACTTTGCTAGCAAGTGGTTCAAAATTTCATTAGCATTTACAACACAGCACCAAAAATAAAATAATAGAAGGAGAATAATATGAAAAAGGCAATGACAATCCTATTAACATTCATCATGGTGCTTCAGCTTATTCCGATTCCGGCTTTCGCAACTGAAGAAATTGCTACTGCAGAAGATTTGAAAGCGTTTCTTGAGAACCCGGAAAATGTAACGGTTGCCGAGGGAAGTACCTTGACGGTGCAAATTAGTGCAGAAAATAAGTTTACAAAGGTTTCCGTGTTCTGTGATGGAGAAGTGCGCATCAAAAAGGATGTGACGATTCCTTCTGCTGTAAAGCTGCAAATTCCTGCTGCTACGTTATACTTCCATGTTGACAGTACGATTACGGTTTTTGGCTGCATTCAGGATGGTCGTGCGGTTGCAGACAGAGCCAACGGCATTGTAGGTGAAGGTGACGGAAAGGTCGTTTTTACAAATGGATCTGTTTTCTTCCAACAGGGTGTCACAATGATCGACACTTCCAATACGAAGTTGAAGTTGGCGGATGATGATTCTACCATCACTATGTACAAGAATGGCCATATGATGATCTCTTCCGGCACCGTCAATCTGAACTCCGTGCTGACCACGGACCACTTCAAGAAGATCACTGTGGCGGTAGATGCGATCTTCAATGATGGCGGATACGTGGACGCCGGCATTGAGTTCACCACGGTCTCCAATCACGGAGGCGTTCTGGATGAGGATATTGAGAAAGCAGAAAAACTTCTCGCTTTTGTTTCCGTTTCTTCTGATGGATCGGACATTGATTCTGACAGCCTTTGGGTAACACAGGCTGCCCATGATACTTACAGTGCAGCCATTGTTGCCGCACAGACTGCAGCAGAAACCGGCGATGATGATGTGATCATTGCAGCCATTGAAGCACTGCAGGAGGCAACCTTCAGATTCCACGCAGAGAAAGAACAGGGCGGCGCGGATATTGGAACATTGACCACCTATCAGGAACTTCTGGATGCCCTGAATGCGATCCAGGATGGGTGTGCCGTCTATAAGGGTGAAGAGGATTACGGAGATCAGCATTATGAGGTAATCCAGATCACCAAGCCTATTACCATTGATCAGGTCATCACGGTTCCCTATCCTATCAAGCTGCAATTCAATGCGGATATCACCATTAATGGCAGAATTATCATAGAAGGATACCTGCAGGATATGTACCTGTCTGCCTATGGCATCTTCGGCAAGGAAGGTGTCGGCGATGTTCTTTTCAACCCCAATACCTGGATGTATATTAAGGGTAAGGGAGGTGTGGTTGGCACCACCAGTGGCACATGGGTGAAAGATGGTGCGGAAATGCTCCTTGTGGGAGATCATGGGATGATTATCAAAGAGGGTGAAGTCGAAGTTGTGACCGCACTGTATTCCGATATTGCTGAGCAGGTCTACTGCATGGAGAATACCGGTATTACGTTATCCAGCGGCATCAATGAGTCTGCATCCATTGACGCATCCAATGCGGGAGTGAAGTTTGTATACTGCGGCATTGAGAACACAAAGAATATTCTGGGCAATGAGGCCGTTTCCGTTTCCTGCCTTGACAATGCAGTTTCTGTTGTGCTGGAGGATGGCCGTATTGAAATCACTGTAAATGAAAAGGAAAATGCAGGCAATGCGGAAATCGTCTTCACAGATGTGAACGGAGGATTTGGTACGGCGGAAATTGTCTATGCGAAGGGCGCAATTACCTCCGCAAAGGTCACACAGATCGGTTTTCTGACAACGAACCAGGCCAAAGAGCTGATTGCGGAACTGAAAGCTGAACTCCAGAGCCTGATGGAGGAGGCTCAGACTAATGGACTGGATACACAGAGAGAAGAGGCAGTCCTCTGGTTTGCACAGTACTTTGAAAAGTGTGCGGACTGGGATGAGGCAAACATGACAATCGTGAAGGACCAATATCATCAGTCTGCTGTTTATGGCTATAATGCCGATGCACTGGCGGAACAGTTGCCTATGTATGAGCGGAAGCAGGTTATCGAGATGTTGGAGGACGCGATTTCTGAGCTTCAGGATGTGATTGATGGAAAGATTATTCGCCCCGGCGTGGTTAAGGTGGATTGGGACAACCTGACTATCCAGGGAGACCAGGTGTATAATCCGGACGGCACTCCTGTTTTCCTGTATGATTACTTCTCCAAAGCACAAAATGGAGACCAGAGCGATAGGGAACTCTACAATGACTATCTAGGTAATATCGTACATCCCATCAGTCAGAGTCTGCAGTACCTGACCGAGGATGGAAAGCTGTCTAATAACGCAACGGCACAGAACATTAACTTCTACGACTATTACGGCATCGAAGAGAATGTGGGATATCAGTTCCTATGGCATTCCGGAACGGTTCTTCCTGCCTGGGTTACTAACCTGTATGGTGACGAAATCACCATTGGTGGCGAAAACTACACGGTTTACGACATTGATAATCCCAATGTGCGGGAAATGTGGGAACAGATTTTTGAAATGCTGATCCCCCAAATCGAGGATTCCAACACCACGCAGCTGGGCTATATTCTTGCCAATGAACCCCACTGGTTTACAGATGCTTCTGCCTCCTTCAATGTCACCGGAATCAGCCAGTACACCTCTGCCAAGTTTGAGGCCTGGCTTGCTGAAACCTATGGAAAAGTGGAGGCACTGAATACAAACTGGGGTACGGAGTATGCCAGCTTTGATGATGTGGATATGCAGGTTCCCACGGATCTAGAGAGCCTTAGAGGCACACCGAAGTATTATGATTGGTGCCGCTTCAACATGGATAGAGTTAATGACTGGTTCCAGTTCCTGCATGACGGCATCACCGAATTCGATGAAGATGCTACAACGCATATTAAAATCTTCCCCAGAATCGTAGTTGACGAAAACGGTCAGAGAGATCATGGTATTGACATTGAATATCTGACATCACTGACAGAGTATAACGGAAACGATGTTACGATTCGCAAGAGACTGCCTAATGCCACCTCCGATGAGTGGTGGGAGGAAAACTATATTTACGACTGGCGTGAACTGGCCATGACCTATGCCATGCTGGATTCCTTCAATCCAGATACGCTGAACGTAAACTCCGAATCCCACTTCCTGAACGGCAACGCATATGCGGATATGTACACCACAACCCAGTACACAAGGTCCGTATATTGGTTGTCTGCCATGCTGGGCAACAACGTAAATATGACTTGGTGGTGGCCCAGATATGGCGACGGTTCCATTGAACCCAGACTCCAGACATCCCAGATGGGCAAGACCTTTGCCGGCTCTGTTGCTACCATGCCCCTGGTTGCCAATGAGATTACCCAGACCTTCTTTGATCTGAACTCTGTATCCGACACAATTGTCAAGTTCCAGCGTCAGGATATGCCCATTCGCGTACTGTATTCCGAGACTGCCTGCATTGTGGATGCCGACCAGATCAACAGAACATTTGAGATGTTCGAAGCACTGTACTTTGAGGGTACCTCCATCGGTTTTGCTTCCGAAAATGTCATCAATCTGTACGGAGATACATTCAGCCAGATTCTGATTTACGACACTACCTGCGTGACGGACGAAGAGTTTGCCGCGCTTCAGAACTTCTTGGACAATGGCGGTACGATTATCATGGATGATGTGAGCCTAACCATGAACCAGTATAAGGAGGAAAGAGCAGAGAGGTTGGAAGCCAGTAATGGCACGCTTGTCGTTATGCAGAACGGCACCGTGGAGGATATGAGTGCAAAGGCCTTCGAAATGCTGGACAAGGAAAAAAAGCCCGATGTGGTTCTGTCCGAGTCCAACGATGCCGATACTAAGACCTGCATATGGAGAGTTGCCGAAGGCAAATCTGCTGATGAGCGGGTCATCAGTATCGTGAATGTGGGTCAGGAAACTGCCACCTTGACGTTGAACGGTTACGATATTGAAAATATGCTGACCGGAGAAAAAATGGACAATTCTTTTGCCATTGAAGCCGAAGGTGTTCTGCTCCTACGATTTACGTTGGACGAGGATACAACGGATGACGACGAAAATCTTGAAGTCTCCAATCGGGAGGCAGCAGATGCCGTTGCTGTAATGATTGAATCAATCGGAACGGTCACCCATGATTCTGTCTGTGCCATCGAGGCCGCAAGAGAAGCATATGATGCCTTGACGGAAGAGCAAAAAGCACTGGTGAAAAATTACCATCTGCTCTGTGCAGCGGAAGAGGAACTGGCAGCACTTCAGCAGGGTCAGAGCATGTATTATGCATGGTTGGAAGCCAATGAACCCGATGTGGCGGTGGGTGAATCCATTGCCTTGCATGTGGAAGTCAGAGGTACCGGATACACAGATTACGCCTCCAGCGAGATCGTTATCAGCTATGACAATGCGGTGCTGACTTTCGACGAGTTTGGTTCCAACCTCTATGGCGCAACAATAGTGAACAATGACGGCACACTGACACTGGAGGACTTTGGTGAATCCCAGTCCTTTGGTACCGGATACGTGATTTCCTTCAATGCGAATGCAGAGGGAGAAGGTACCGTTACTCTGACATCGGCTGCCTTCAGCACCCAGGCCAATGCAGCCAACAGTGACCTGATTTCCGCAGTACTGCAGGATACCACGGTCACAATTGTTGCCACCATGTATCACAGTGTCGACCTCCCAAATATCTTTATCGGTGCTGATTCTGTTTCCTCCGGCGAAGATTATACATTTGCACCTGCTGATCGTGAAAACTATGATTATTCCGATGTAACCGCCACAATGGACGGAGAACCCGTGGAGGTTACGAAGAATGGTGACGGATCCTACACCGTCGAGAATGTTACCGGAGATCTGGTTATCATCGGCAGCAGAAGCGCAAAAAAGTATGTTGTGACTATAACTGGTATTACCGCATCCAACGATGGAACTCTAGCGACCTATGGAATGGATTACAAGTTCAGCCTGCCTGAAAATGTTGCAGCTGGACTTGAGAACGGCAAGATCTACACACTCGCCAGTATTACCATTGGAGGGAAGAATTACACAAACTACATAGTGGATGGCAGGAACTACACCATCCTTGGTGGTGACATCAATGGGGATGTTGTGATTACCATTACCGAAACCTCCCTGTCTCCCACTCAGTACACGGTTAGCGTGACAGGCGAAGGAGCCGGTGCGGCTGTGGGCTACGAGGCTGTTGCGGAAGCCAACAAGCCGTATACCTTGACAATCGTACCTGTAGCCGGATATGACAATATCGTTACCGCGACCATGGGCGGCGAACGGATTGAGCTGACCGTGTCCGAAAACAGCTATACCACGCCTAATGTGACGGGCGACCTGGTATTTACGATTGACAAAGTTTGTAATACAGAGGGTGTGGAAATCGGAGAATACCTGAAGCTGGATGAGACGATCGTATGGCTTGTAACTATGGAAGTGGTTAAGCTAGATGACCAGGTATATACCTATGGCGGCAATGCCATGCTGTGGTCTGAAAAGTACGGCGCATACTGTTATTTGGTGATTTCTGTTGAAAAGCCTGAAATCGATGCAGATGACTTTGCGATAATTACCGGTACAGCAGAAAATGTTGACTATGGCATGGATGTTAACAAGTCCGAAAAGGTCGATGCCAACGATGCACAGCTGACCTATAATATGTACAATGCCATGTATTCTGCCTTCTCTGATGAGGTCACCATTGAGAAATTCCTACGAGCTGATGTTACCGGTGACAGAACTGTCAACGTCCAGGATGCACGAATGATTATTGACGAGATTCTGAGATAATACTGCTGATCGCAAAAGCGAAACCCTCTCCCGCTCGCGGGCGGGAGAGGGGAAATGTGCGTAAATTGACAGGTGCTTTTCCAAAAGAAAATATACCTATAAATCCAGATAGGGGATATGAGAATGAAAAAAGTACTATCCATAGTTTTAGTAGTGGTAATGTTTTTGCTATGCGTCCCTCTGACTGCCTCTGCGGAAAATACCCAGTCATTTTCTTTTGAGTTATCCGTGGATGGAAGCGATACGAAAGAAGTCCAAACCGGCGATGTGATTACCGTTCTACTCCGTCTAAAAAGGACAGATTCCGCGGAAGCGTATATGATGTATGCAATGCAGGATGAAATTCTGTATGACAGTGATTTTTTCGAACTGATTGAAGGAAGTATTGTTCTTGCAGAGAATATCACAACAACAGATATCGGTCTGAGAGATAATCATCGTGCGTTCTATATGAATTATTTGTCCATGTCCGATGGTGAACAATGGGCTGCAGATATGCTGATTGGCAGTTTTCAGCTTCGAGTTGTGGGAACTTCTGGCGTGACCAGGATTACAAACAACAACGATCTGGTATCCACATCGGATGGCCGGGAATCATATCCCTGTCAGGTCAATGAGGTAACAATTATTCTTTCAACGGAATGTATTGTCCGATTTGAAAGCAATGGCGGCAGTGAAATAGAAGAACAAAAGGTCCTGTTTGGAGAAACAGTTGTGAAACCGGAGGATCCAACCAGAGATGGGTATATCTTTGACGGATGGTATCGGGACATTGATAAATCGAAAAGCTGGGATTTTGACAACGATACGGTATCGGGAAATATGTCACTATATGCAAAGTGGGTACAGGTCCCGGGGGGAATGTCTCCTACGGAGGATACAGATAATAACGGCAATACACTGGACTGGCTGATTCTATTGGTAATCGTTGTTTTGCTTCTCATTTTGACCATTCTACCTAAATGTAAAGTTACATTTATTTCCATGGGGGGGTCGGAAATCAAAACTCGCTATGTTATGAAAAATAGAACAATATCTGCTCCAAAGATGCCTAAAAAGGGTGGGGCGGTATTTGTAGGCTGGTATCGGGATGAATTCTGTAAGATTCCCTGGAAATTTAGCGAGGATAAAGTAACCGAAGATACTACCTTATATGCGAAATGGAATTGAGCGTAAACAAAGCTAATGAAACGGTAATTTGTGAGTGTGTTGCGCAATTGCAAGTGGTACAGTTGCATATTGAGGTGTGTCAATTTCGCTGAGGGGCGTGTACGAATAGTTGCTCCTTTATTATCTAATTCATGCAGGCCTATACTTTGGATTACTTGAAAACCATTGATCTAAAGACCTTTTTGAAATTAATGGGATGTTCGGGTCGGGCAGAAACAGCCATCTAGCGTCAAGCGAAAATCGCCAATTCTGGCCAAATGGAAATCGCCAACAACCCAGATTTGTATATCAGATTGTTACGGAGTAGGCTTCTCGGAGGAATCTGGAGCCTTCACCCGGCTGGTTTGCAGGGCTACGGTCTCCAACTTCTTGCCTCGGAAGCTTTCACCCTTAATGTTGAATACCGTGGCGTCATCAAATATTCGGTCCAGCGCACACAGCAAGGCATCGTCCTCATTGAAGTTACTTCTCCAGTGCGAGGGATGCTTGTTGCTGGTAAATACAATATTGAAGTTGCCTTCCTTGTTGTATCTCCGGTCAATCAAATCGAAGAACAGCCGGGTATTCTCTTTATCGAACTCACAGTGCCCCACCTCGTCAATAATCAGACAGGAAGGACGCACCAGACCATTGAGCACCGAGGCTTCCTTGCCAGCTCGTCTGGCAGCGGTGAACTTGTCCCGCAGCTCAGACATCTTAATGAAATAGGTCTTTATTCCTCGCTGGCAACACGCATAGCCAAAAGCCTGCGCAAGATGTGTCTTGCCGGTTCCAGCCGGACCAATGAACGCCAGATTCCTGTGGGCATAGATGGCCGACAGGGACGGTAGCGTTTTCAGTCGGTTTGCATCCCTGCCTTTAATGACAGAGAAGTCAAAGTTTTCAAATGTTTTGGGATCTTTCAGCGGTAGGCGGCTCATTTTCAGCAGTGTGTGGATGGTAGTGTCCACTTTCTTATTCTGCAAATGCTTAAAAACCACACCTACTGCCTGAATCTGTTCCTCGGAGAAATCCTGTTCCTCCGCC
>OGUN01000457.1_pt1 | contig 36253 bp, 27 predicted proteins | sample 1553621 | NCBI WGS metagenome assembly OGUN01 (sample SAMEA2580300, study PRJEB22360) | human gut metagenome | biome: human gut; feature: human-associated habitat; material: faeces | place: Denmark | collected 2008/2010
GATAATAAGCTGAAAAACAAAGTGGAAGTGAACGATCTGGAAAGTGGTCGTTATGGTGGAGATTTTTACCCGCTGACTGGTCGTGAAGCGTTTTATTTGTGGGGATTGGGCACGACTACAGCGGCGGCAAACCTTTATCTTAATCCTGACCCCGCAATTTCGTCTGTACTGCGGTCCACATCGTCTATCCGCTATAAACATTCAGTAGAGACGATAGATTCGGAGCACGCCGATCTCATTTTCAGGATGCGCCCTGTGTGGTACAGGTCGCAATGCGAAAATGACAGGCGCGATTGGGGATTCTATGGATTGATTGCCGAGGAAGTAGGAGAAATTGCCCCTCAGTTTGTTCACTGGCGACCAGCTAACGAGAATGATGCTCCTGAAGCTATTTCCAGCAATGGCCTTGTTGCCGAAGGTGTAATGTACGAACGTCTGGTTGTTCCACCGATTCACCATATCCAGAAGCTGACTGAAAGAGTTGATGAACTTGAGTCAGAATTAAAGTTGTTATCCGTTTCCCGAAGCGATATCGGATAAAGGAGGCGTAATGGATATAACACCTTTCCTTCATGCACTTTGTGCTGTGGCTGCGCAGGTACTGGTTGGTCTTTTTACCGGAAACTGGGCTTACGGGGCGATAGCCGGTTGTACGTTCTTCATTGCGCGTGAACATACCCAGGCAGAATATCGCTGGATTGAAATGTTCGGGCATGGCAAGCGAATGAATATGCCGTGGTGGGGCGGTTTTGATCCGCGCGCGTGGGATGTGGCAAGCCTGATGGATTTTGCTGTGCCGGTGGTGGCGTGTCTGCTGGTCTGGCTGTTGGTTAATCGTGGGTGAAAAAAGGTGAGCTGTATATGCAACGGAGGAAGAAACCTCGTTGCTGGAAGCCTGGAAGAAGTATCGGGTGTTGCTGAACCGTGTTGATACATCAACTGCACCTGATATTGAGTGGCCTACGAACCCTGTCAGGGAGTAATCATTGGGATTATGCCGCAGCACGTCTTAAGCAAGAACGTGCTGCGGTTGGATGCTATTTTTTCCCTGAAGCGGAAAACATTACTACAGTACCTTGAACCTTGGTTTTAACATTCTCGAAATGCTCTGAGAGTATATGTGTTAAGCCTTCTTCGGAATCTTTTGTGTTTGAAAAGATGCCTTTCTGATTGTAAATGCGCATCAGTTTTTGACCGAAGCTATTGTGCACAACTCCATCGCCAAGAATTGTGGCTCCGTATAGAGTTCCATCGTCAGTTAAGGCCTGCGCCGCATTGCGTATTACACAGCTTTTTGTAGATATATTTCCAGGCAGGCAGTGAAGAAGGTAAAACATGGAAATGGAATCAAATTGACCATGTAACGCCGCGGGATAAGGTTCAAAAACATCATGGCTAATTTTATGTTTAATTTTTGATTCCCCAGCCCTTGTAGATGCCGCGTTCAGGCTAGCTTCGTTCAAATCCATTAAAGATATCAGACTACTCTCAGGTACGTGAGTAAGGTAAAACCCAGTTCCAACACCAATATCCAGATGGTTGTTACCTAAATGTTCCAGAAAGTGTGGAAGAAGGTGTTCCTTTGTAGGACATCCCCATGCAAGCCGATTTGATACTCCCAAAACCCACCAGTCATAAAGCTTTAGGGTAAGTGGTGTGTAAATTTTAGCCCCATCATCTGTGTTTTTTTTCATTAATTTCACCATGTTATAGTTTTATTTGTGAATTAAATCAATTATGGCGATGAATTACAAGGGGTTAAATGCTGCCGCAGCATAGCGATATTGAAATAGCCTGGTATGCTTCGATACAGCAGGAGCCGAATGGCTGGAAGACCGTCACCACACAGTTCTACATCCAGGAATTCAGTGAGTATATTGCGCCACTGCAGGATGCTGGGAAATCGCAACGGAGGAAGAAAGATCGTTGCTGGAGGCATGGAATAAATATCGGGTATTGTTGAATCGTGTTGATACATCAGTAGCTCTGGGTATGAAGCTGTTTGTAACTCATGTTACAGTAACAGCCATTACTATCTCGAAGGTGCAAAATGTATATTGATTTGATATTTTATAAATTTACTTCGAATCTGGCACGTCAACTTTTGATTAAAGTAATATCAGTTTTCGGCGAAAAAAGGACCGTGTACATGAGACGATTTCATACAAGAATAACAAAAATATGAATATGCTCCCAATGCAATATATGTTTTGCATTGGGAGCAAATAGCGGAATATTTTGAAATTATTGTATTTCTGCTTCAGAATTTCCTGGGCAGTATATATTTTCTATTTTTTGTGGAGTGATCAGGTGATGTACAACTGCTTTATCTACACATAAATTAACTCCGGTGAGAGCTAATGTATGCCCATCACCATTTATTGTTAGTAACGGGCTGGAAAATTTCTCTGCCATCTTACGGGCATTAATCCAGGGCGTTGTTGGGTCGTATTTGTGTGCTACAAACAGTAAACCAGAGGGCAGAACAGTATTTTTCAGGCGAGTTTTGTTCAGGTCGCTATGTATTGGCCATAATTCACAAAAATCAGGTGAATCGGAACGTCCATTGTCAAAGTTAATGGCCGGGAAGGCATTCGCAAGAGCGTCTTTTCGGGATTTTCGCTCTTCTGGTGTTAATTGCTCATCCCCCTGATCTACACAGAGGATTACCCCCGAAGCATCGCTTGACTCTTCTGAGGCTATCGGAGCACTGAGCGCAGTTTCAATTTCATTACTGACAATCCCCTGAGAGAACTGGCGTATGGCAGTTGCAAGGGTTGGCCATGATGAACGCCATAGCAGAAGGTCTGTTGTTAATGATATGAGTTCATCTGAAGATATATTTTCTCCCTTACTGTCTAATAAAGGTTTGTGATGTAATTTTGATAATAGCTCATGGAACTGAGTTATTGCCTTATCTCTGTCTGAAGAAAGCGGGCAACTTTTTGTACGCGCACACCAGGATGCAAAGCGATCAAACGTTTCCTGATAACTCTGTGCCTGTTTGAGTTGCCATGTGAAGTTGTCCTCCAGGTCATCGATATCGACGACTCCATCAAGAACGATAGATCTTACGTTGTAGGGAAAACGTTCTGCATATAAGGCTGCAATTTGAGTTCCATACGAATACGCCACGGCTGTCAGTTGTTTATCCCCCAAGGCTTGCCTAATACGATCAATATCGTATACAGCCTCGTTAGAGCCGATATGGCGAATGACTTCGGCTCCGGTATTATGGATACAGGCATTAATTTTATTTAATACTTGTTGCTTTTCGGTTATGTTTTCCTGAGTCTCTGTATCTGATTGCCGGCAGTTTATTGTCGGAGTGGACTGTCCGACGCCTCGAGGATCAAATCCAATAATATCCCATGACTCACGAAGATTTGTGACTGGCCAGTCAAAGTTAATATAAGGATTTATGCCTGGTAACCCGGGACCACCACTTATTATCAGGATACTTCCTTTATGCTTGCTTTTTGCCGGCAATTTTGTCAACGCTAGTTTGACTTGTGATTTTTTTTCATAAGAAGCATCTCCGCCTGTGTCTGTATATTTTAATGGAACAGACAAATAACCACATAGTAAGTCAGGAGACGGTTTTTCCTCACCAAACCAGTGGTTGAATTGACTGGCCATACAGGATTGCCACTGTATCTGCTGGGCAGATACGGTTACTGGTAGAAGTAACGTTAAAACAACTTTGAAATGAGTAATTATTTTTCGCATTGTGTCTCTGAATATCGGAATAAAGATAAGATTTGAATATATTGAGGTCTTGTGTTGCGGTAAGAGATTACACGTTATGACATAGGTTAAATGCTTACAAAATTAGTGGATATTGTCTACTTGTAACTGTAAACAAATTCCCCGGGGTTATACAATACCACCGGGGAGAAAATCTGGTTAACTTCGTTAAAAGGTGTACTTAAGACCAGCAGTAGTGATGAAGTTATAGTTTTCTATGCCTGCACCATTTTTGCTGTAGTCTGAAGTGTTATCATTGTGATCATAAAGTGAAGTATTACCTTTTTTATTCGTAACCCGATTCCATGCGCCTTCAACATAAACTTTTGCGTTAGGTGTTACGTAATAACCTGCATTGACTGCAACAGAATAGTAATTTTGGTCTTTGACTTTACTGCGATAAGTGATTCTTTTTCCTGGGTCATAGTGCTCATCGTTATCAGATGCTTCCACCCAGCCGCTGTATTTAAATGTGCCACCTAGCTCAAAATCTTCATAACGATAACTTCCAGTCAAGCCAATGTAGGGCATTTTAAAACGTTGTTTGTAGCCGATTGCTCTTTCTCCATTCGGGAAGGAGCCGATATCATCTCTGAATCCCTCCTCAGAACTGTAGATATAGGAACCACCTCTGGCTGTAAAGCTATAACGGCTTTCCTGATATCCGGCCATGAGTCCCAGGCGGTAATTGGGTTCGTTGAGGAGCCAGCCTTTGATATTCAGATCAAATTCGTTGGCATAATTGAGTTGTGTATCAGGGTGCCTACTTTCATCTGTCCAGGTTCCGGGGTTACTGGAATCCATCCAGTCCTGATCGACCATATTGCCACCTCGGCTGCCGAGAGTAGTCCAGCCCGCAGCCCCAATAGATATCTGGGGCATCAAATCCCAATTAATTGCACCTTTAATAATTGCAGCGTTATTGAATTTCCAGTCGAGTTGACTGACTTTTCGGCCTCCTTCTTCAGCTAGATAAACGCGCTCTTTTGTTTTTCCGCTCAGAGTTCCAAGACTAATGTCCGCATTTATGTTGTCAGGAGTAAACGATATAGTCTCGGTAGAAGCAAAAGAGCTGATCGCAATAGGGGTTGTCAGGACTATTCCCAGAAGTTTCGCCCGCATAAAAGTTCTCCATTCAATCGTTTTAATGATTGAATATGTATTTTTTATATCTAACTTAATGAGTCAATTACATATTGCTCCACTGTTTATATTTTGTTTAGTATTGAATGATTATCACAATGCGCTATCTGTTTTTGGTTTAATTATCTGTTATTGTTTTATGTTGCGGTTTTACTGTGTGGTTTTTTATGCTTTTGTGGTGTTTTTATCTATTTAAGCGCCATGCCTTTAGAGGCATATAAGCGAAAATAGCATGAGGTTTATCCTCAATTGCTATGTTTTTTGGTACAAAAAAGAGGGACAAAACTGAGACACATAAGGCCTCACAATGGCTTGCAAGGCTTTACATGTTTTGAGGTAGTGGGACGTGTGAGCGCAGAGATGGCGCGGTAAGTTGTTGACTTAAAATGTCGTTCTAGGAACTTCTAAGTCGTGGGCCGCAGGTTCGAATCCTGCAGGGCGCGCCATTTCTTCTTCATTTAATCCCGTCTTATCCGTTCCGCTTTGCTCTTCACCACATCACTTTTTGTCGCTGTTTGGCGAGAGAATTCAACGGTGTCAGGCCGTAAAACGCCTTAAAAACAGAGATAAAGTACGACGTGCTGCTATAGCCACATAATTGCGCCACCTGAGTGATATTTTTGTTATCCATCAATAACATCTGTACGGCGTAACGCATACGACACTCTGTGACAATCTGGCTATAGCTGGTATTTTCGTTTTTTAATTTCTTTTTGAGCAGGCTGGGGCTTAAACATAGCGAACTGGCGACAATTCGCAGATTCCAGTAATGCTGAATATCGCTTTGAATAATGCGGCAGACGCTGTCGCGGACGCTGCTGCGTAAGATATACATCAGTAGGGCAATAAACCGCGATTGCTCAAGAAAGTTAGACAATACGGTAAAAAGCAATGCGCGCGTCAACTCCGCTTCGCAGGGTTTGCTGGGTTGCTGCTTGCTGTGGTTGGCGGCTAGCCGGAACACTTCCGGTGTACGGCTATGACAAGCGATAACCGGAGTTGCCAGCCGCGACCAGGGCTTTATACAGGTTAAGTTCTTATTTAAAAACAACAGATAATCGTTGATGATGTTACGGTTGATGTGGGTGATTAATACGTGATTTAACGTTGAGAGTTCAATGACGTTATTGTTGCACGCGAAGGCGGCCAGGTAGTTTTTCGGAAGGGTAAACGTAGCATGGTTATTGACGCTTACCTCTACCTCTTTTTCGGTCAGGATCACCACGCAAGGTTCACTGCTGCTCAATTGCATTTCGCACTCCTCAGATATCAGAAACTCCGCTCAAAGGATCTATGCTTCCTGCATGAGTGATCGGCCCGTTCGCCGATAACGATCTTCTTTCTTTAGCACGCTTTTTAGCAATTAATCTTGATGGAATTCTGACGAGAGCGAAAGAGGTAAGCCAGGTCGTACCCGACTTACCTGGAGGAGATTTAATACTCGAGAATGCCGTGCGCGACGGGCAAATAGCGCAGAGAGAAATAGAGAGTGTCTTTACCGCAAGAGGAACGTTTCGCTAACAGCGAGGCGATCTCTGCATCCGGTTTCGGTTTCGCTGTAAAGGTTTTGCCTTTGCCGGCGACAAACAGTTCATAAACAATGCCGCTGGCAGGGGCGGAACTTTGGCAATCGGCGCTGGCCTGTAGATAACGTTCACGCTGTTCAGCGGTAAGTTTATTCACGCCGCTGCCATCCTGTACCCAGACATTAACGCCGGTTGCTTTAACGTGTTCCAGCAGTTGGCGATAGCCATCGGGCGACATGTTTCCGGCGAAAAAACTACTGATATAAACCGGTTTTGCTGAAACATCGCTAATCAACCGCTGCGCGTTGTTTAACCATGTTAGCAAAGGCTGACGGGCGGCTTCGCTGCGCCAGTTCAGGTCGTCAATTTCCGCGCTGATGTACCAGCCATCCGGCGTTACGCCAGGCACGGCGCTCCATAATCTGGCTTGCTGGAGATCGGCAGCCAGCAGGCGATTAAGATAGCTTTCCAGCGCTGCGGACGACTGTTTCTGGTGCATAAAAAATTCCGGATCGGCATTCAGCCCGACAATCAGCTTCAGGCCAGCCTGTTGCGCAGCTGCGGCACGCTTAAACAATAACGCGCGCTGTTCTGGCTGGGTGAATGCATCGCCGTAACGAGTCCATTGCAAAACCAGGGTATCGAAGCCTTGCAAACGTAACTGACTCATCAGCCCCTGCCACTGGGTATCGGTAACCTGACTATCACGGTTTTGTGGTTGCCAGATAATACCTTTCATCGCAAAGGAAAAAGGGCTGACCAAAAGCAGTGTCAGCAATACGAAAATGAACTTACGCATTTACCAGTGCACTCCAATGGTGAGAAACGTATTGTTGCGCTCTCCGTTACGTTGATTAATCGCCTTAAAGGTATGTTGATACTCGACGCCGAGACTGACTTTGTGCGGCCAGGCGTCGTAGTGCGTCTCGCCGGTCCAGATATTCCAGCGGACCCCGACACCGCCAAGCTGCGCGCCCTGAGTGCCTTTATCACGATAGCCGTTGTCCTGAACGTGAGCGTAAGGCTCAATAGTCTGTCCGTTAGCTACCTTCTGATGCCAGCTGACGCGATAATCTGCCGTCCACGCCTGAATATCCTGGCGGATATATTGCGCCGCATCGAGGTACAGGTTTTGGGCAAACCAGCCTGAACCGTTCGGGTGCCATTCGTCGCTGTATTTGCCGCCATTAAAGAATGAGGCGCTGGCGCGCAGCATGGTATCGGATGCGCCATTTTGTCCGTTCAGCGGCAACTGCTGTTCGACGGCGAGGAAAAAGATCTGATCGCGCAGCGGCTTCCAGCGCAGACCAGTGCCGGACATCGGATTTTTCACCGGCATCATCACCCCGTTTTCACCGGTATCGGCAAAGACGCGGCTATAAACTGAGAGCAGGTCGCCTTCCAGCAGCATATTGCGTCCGATACGGTACTCGGCTTCCAGTTGCCCGTAGCTACGATAGCTTTTCCCTGGCGCTGCGCCACCGACATTATTGTTAGCGGTACTCATTGCGCCGGAACGCAAGCCGATAGAAGAATCGAAACTGAACGTCCAGCGGCGACCGACCTCCTCATGCAGACGGCGGAAATTGAAGCGTTGCTGATTTTGCTCTGGGGTCAGTGGGGTTATCAGCGCCTGATTATCAATGTCATCAATCACCAGTCGGGCGTAGTGCTGCGTCGCAGGCATGTCATCCAGACGTTGGTTCACGTAGGCCAGTTGTCGGATAAGTGCCGGATCGTCCGGTAGCCCTTTATGCGCCTGTTCGAGCATTTCCCGCGACTGTGCGATATCACCGCTATCCCACAAGGCGTAACCAAGCGCTGCCTGGGTGTTGCTATTATTCGGTTCCAGTTCCAGAGCGGCGCGCAAATCACTCACCGCCGCCGGGACATTATGACGTTGGCGATAAATTGTCGCCCGCGCAACGTAAGCGTTGGCAGAAGGCGCAATATTGATTGAGCGCGTGAGATCGTTCAGTGCGAGTTCCGGCTGACCATGAATGTAACGTTGCGCATGCAGCCACCAGTAGAGGGCATTGTTTCCCAGCCCACGTTGTTCTGCCTGCTGAAGCCAGCGATCGCGAGCCGCACCATTTCCTGCCGCCTGGGCGGTATTGGCAGCAGCAAGCAGATCCTCATTGCTCATGTCGTGAAGACTGATTTTCTGCCAGGCCGCCAGTGCGGTGGCGTAGTCCTCAACCTGATACGCCTGATAGGCTACCGCACGATGTTGCCAGGCGTTCGGTTGTCGTTGTTCGGCCTGAAGCCATGCATACAACGCCACACCGGGTAGCGTGTCCCGATAACACTTTGCCAGACGGTTCCAGGCGGCGGCATCGTAGGAAGGCGACATATCGCCCAGCAAGCGAACTATTGCCGGGCAATTATCTGCAATACCCGGCAACTGACTTTGCCACTGACGTTGCTCCGCCAGCGGTAAAGGTTTCGATAAAATCGCCACCTTCGCCGGCGTTGCCAGGTAAGGATGACTTTCCAGCAGAGACGCCAGTCGCGCCATTAACGTCTGGCTGACACGCGCATCGCCCTGGAAAGGATAGCGTTGCAGCAATAAATCGGCAGCTTCGCGTGACTGCTCGTTCTGCATCAGTTGCCAGGTCAGTTGATCCAGGCGGGTAAGATTTGCCGGTTCTTGCTGATACAGCAATCGTGCCAGACGCAGAGCTTCAGCCTTGTTACGGGTCGCTACGCTAACGGCATAACGCTCCTCAAGCATTTCATTGGCGGGGAGGGTGGTGAGTAGTTTTTGCGCTGCGTCGTACTGACCTTCTTTTAACAGCACCGGTAGCGTCACGCCAACAACATACTGGCGGTTATCGGCAAACTGCACCGTGTAATTCGCCAACGCCTGAACGGGGTTGGCGCTGTATTTAGATAACAGATAGAGCCAACTTTTCTCTTGTGCGTCCGTGGTAAACAGCGGCTTATTTTCAATGAGATAATGCTGGAGGCGTGCTTTTTCGCCACGATAAGCCAGCGCGGTCGCGTAAGTAATATATGACTGAGGATCGGTGAAGATCCCCTGTGATTGCAGCGCCAGGATCCGATCATCCAGCTGCGCGGCAAGAAGCACGTCAAACCACTGACGGCGTTCTGCCGCGCTTAATGTGTTCTGCTGGCGTGCTTCATTATATAGCGTATCTGCCTGGGACCATTGTTTCAGGTAGATTGCGCGTTGCAGCAGATCGGTTCGCAACGTTTTTCCTTCCGGCGATGCAGCAAACGTCGCATCGTTTAGTTGCGCTCTGGCGACAGGTAATTGTGCCAGCCGCAGGGCATTCTGCCCGACTTCACTGCGACAACGCAGGGTCGGCGCAGCGTCGCACGCTTTTTGCTGGGCAAGCAGTTCTTCAACAGTCGTAACGCTTTTCACTTCAACTGGAATAGCCGCCAGACTGCGCTCAAGTCGGGCATCTCCTGGGTGACGTTTCAGTTGATCCTCAAGCAGCAGCCGCGCCCGGTCATCATGACCAAAATGGCGATAGGCTTCCGCAAGGTATAAAGTTAGTGGAATATTATCCGGCACCTGTTGGTGTATATATTCAAATTCGCGGATGGCGGTTGCTTCGTCGTTATTTTTCTGTGCCTTCAGCGCCTTGTCGAGACGGGGATAAATAACGAAATGGCGATAATCGCTCAGCCCCAGCTCTTCTGCGCTGGTGCCGATATTGTCTGCGAGTGCGCTGGTACTCAATAAAGACGTCAGCAGTAAACCAGACCATCCGATGACGCGATTAAGGTTATTCTCCTTCATTTTCGGACTCCAGTTGCGCAACCTGTTCTGTGTTTAAACCTGCTTTGAGTAATAGTGATTGCATCGAAACTTGTAATTCGCGTTGAATTGTCAGGACGCGATCCAACGTTTCCTGGCTGATAACGCCTTCGGTGACCAAAAACTTGCCGAGCGGCAGAGAACTGCGTTCATGGCGCAATAACAACACGTTAATTGCTGAACGATTAATATGACCGAGCGTGGTCAGTATTTCGGCGAACAGGAACTGATGCGGCACATATTGCCGCCAGATTTCACCGGCCTACTGTTCCGTGAGCCACTGATGCTGAACTGCATTGTACAACATTGCCCGCGGATCGTGACCGCGTCGGCGTGCATACCAGTGGCGTAATCCGGTGACAATTTGTCCCCGCAGAACAATGACGTAACGCACTTTGCGTCCGACTTTACGCGTCAGGGCCGCCAGCGAAACCGGGTCAATACCATCTTCACTGCCGACAATTAACTCATCATTGTCCAGACGCAGCGGCAGTACCGCATAATGCAGCGCCACGGAGGCCGGCATTTCGGCAATCAGCGAGGAAGGGATCTGCCAGGCATCGATGGATTCCCACGCCACGCCGTTTTGCTCTGCCAGCGCCTGTGCCAGCTGTTCGGCGCTAATCAGCCCCTGCATCAGCATTGAACCGCCCAGGCGTAGACCTTCGACGCGATTACGCAGTGCTGTATCGAGTTGTTCTTCAGTGATGACCTGATTTTCCAGCAGAATTTGGCCTAACGGGCGCAACGAGCGGGTATCGCCAGTCACGCTGGGGAAGTCATGCGTTGTTTTATCCCACGCGACGCGACGTGGATCGCCGTGTTGAAGTACCTGTTTTAACGCGCGCCAGTTGGCCATGAAGTTAATCAGGTTGCCCCAGAAAAGACGCAGGACAGATAGCAGCCCCTGCGTCAGACCGTAGTAGCCAGTGACAAAAATCACCCGCTGCACGATGCGGTTAACCATCAAACCAAAGTTTAGCCACAGCAGGGTCATTAACCATGCGCTGCCGCTGAAAATAGAAAGGAAATGCCAGGCATCGGGCCACAAACTTTCATACGCCAGTAACAGCAAAAGCTGGATCATCACCAGCATCGCGAGGAAGCTGACAAAGTTACTGATTGCCCCTTTGCGGTCGCGCCAGAGAAAGTAGTTCAGCGTCAGGCTGGAGGTCCATTTGTGGGTTTTAAAGCCCTGGAAAACAATGCCGATGATCCAGCGAGATTTTTGCCGAACCGCAGTCGAAAAGGTATCGGGGAAATATTCGCGCACGCAGATCATGTTTGACGTCCGCGCATGCTGTAAAAATTTACGCTGCTCGCGTTCTTTGGCTTCGTCCACCACCGGAAAACGGACAAAAATTTCCGTCATACCTTTCTCTTTCAGGCGGAAGCCAATGTCGTAATCTTCAGTCAGACTCTGCACGTCGAAAGCAATACCGTCACCGTCAGCTAACAGAGCGGTCACGGCGCGGCGGCTGAAACAGGTGCCGACGCCTGCGCTGGGCACCTGTCCGGCGAGGGCTTCACGCACCGGAACATCTTTGCCATGCAGTTCTGAAAACTCATCAATGTAAGTCATGCTGGTGAAGTGCGTCCATTCGCGTTCGAATGGGTATACCGGGATCTGAATCAGATCTTTACGCTCGACCAGATAGTTGAATAGACGCAATTCCATCGGTGAAATTACGTCTTCGGCGTCATGCAGAATAAAACCAGCAAAAGCGAAATTGGCGCTACGCTCAAACTGGGTGATGGCGTCCAGCACGTTGTTCAGGCAGTCGGCTTTGCTGGTGGGGCCAGGACGCGCGCAGACTACCTTATGCACGTTTGGGAAGCGAGCGCACACTTCGTCAACATCACGCTGAGTATCGGGGTCGTTGGGGTAGGTGCCAACAAAGATATGATAGTTTTCATAGTCGAGCGTGGTCGCCGCCAGCTCGGCCATATTGCCGATGACGCCCGTTTCATTCCACGCCGGAACCATAATCGCTAACGGTTTTTCATCTGGTTTATACAGTTCGCGGTAACTCATTCGCGGGTAGCGGCGATAAACACTCAACTTGCGTTTAATGCGGCGTACCCAGTAGACGACATCAATAAAAAAATCGTCCAGCCCGCTGATGAACATGATGACCGCTAACGTTATCGCGATTACTTTTAAGCCGTAGAGCCAGGTAGCAAAAACATCAAGAAGCCAGTCCACACAAAAACCTTACATTAACGCTGGTTATGTTTAGGGTGGCGTATATTAAGGTTTTTTATGAATTGTGACAGCTTTTTACCATTAATAGGTATGACTATTGCGGCACGTTATTTTTACACTGGTTATAAAAGTTGCCGTTTGCTGAAGGATTAAGCGGGTAATGTGATAACAAACCTTGTCCCCCGCGCATCCGACGTTACCGCAACCGTGCCTTTATGCGCGACAACAATCGATTTCACTATCGCCAGGCCAATGCCGCTACCTTCGCCTTTTCGCTGGCGGGAAGGATCAACGCGGTAGAAACGGTCAAACAATCGCGGTAAGTGTTCGGGCGCAATGGGCGTACCGGGGTTTTCGACGGAAACTTGCACCTGGTGATCGACCGTCTGGCAGCGCACAACAATTGCCTCTCCGGGTGGCGTATAACGCAGGGCGTTCGAAAGCAGGTTGCTTAACGCCCGACGCAACATCAGCGGATCGCCCGCAACCTGACACTCGTCACCAACAAACCGCAACTCCACGCCGCGATCTTCCGCTAACGCCTCGAAAAAATCGAACACTTTGCCGACTTCATCCGCCAGGTTGAGCATTTTCTTTTCGGGGATTAACTGGTTGTTATCGGCCTGGGCGAGAAACAACATATCGCTGACCATTTTCGCCATTCGCGTCAGCTCTTCGAGATTAGAGTAGAGCACATCTTCCAGCTCCTTCTGGCTGCGCGACTGGCTGAGGGCGATTTCCGTTTGCGTTATGAGATTCGTAATTGGTGTGCGAATTTCGTGGGCGATATCCGCTGAGAAATTGGACTGGCGGGTAAAGACATCCTCAATACGCTCGATCATATGGTTGAACGACAGTACCAGTTGTTCGAGTTCAATGGGCACGGTCTGTGGATCGAGACGAACGTCGAGATCTTTCGAGGTAATGTTCTGGATTTGACGGCTGACGCTGCGAATTGGCGCGTGGCCTTTATGTACCGCCAGCAGCACGATAAAGACGATCAGGATGCTGATTACCGATGCGGTCATAATAAGTTTATTCATCAAATCATTAATGTAATGAAGATGAAAATCGATAGACAGCGCGATGTAGAGCGTATAAATCGGTTTGCCGTCCACCAGCGGGCCAACCGGCAAGTTAATCATCCGCCAGTTGCTGTGTTCCATATGCCCGTGACCGTGGCCCGGCATCATAATCGTCGGGCCGGAAAGGAGATACACCTCACCGCCCCGCGTGTCTTTATCGGGTATGGCGTCACGCGTAAACTCGCGGATATCCGGCGCACCGGGGGAGTGATACACCGTTTTACCGTGGCTATCTGTCAGGGAGATCAACACATTGGAATAACCACTGACAATATCTTCCAGCGTCATTAAGCGTCGGGCTTGCGTTTCGTCAGGGTGATTAAGTACCCGTTCAAGGGTGGCGCTAATCTCTTTTAAATCATTAATATCCTGCTCGGCAAAATGCACTTTTACCGAGTGGATCATGATCCAGGCAAAGGCGAAAAACGCCGCGATGGTCGCCAGGCTGATAAAAAAGGTCAGGCGTGTTGCCAGCGAAAACGGGCGCTGAAATGGCTTACTGACCATCCGGCACCTCAAGCATGTAGCCCACGCCGCGCACGGTTTGAATCAGCTTCGGCTCAAAGTCGTTGTCGATTTTGCCGCGCAGCCGCTTCACCGCCACATCAATGGCGTTGGTATCGCTGTCGAAATTCATGTCCCACACCTGCGAGGCGATAAGCGAGCGGGGCAGCACTTCACCCTGATGGCGGAGGAAAAATTCCAGCAGGGTAAATTCTTTACTGGTCAGAGTGATACGCGTACCGCTGCGGGTGACTTTGCGGCTGACGAGATCGACCATCAGATCGGCAACCTGAAACTGACTTTCGATAATTACCGCCGCTCCGCGCCGCAGTAGAGTGCGCACCCGCGCCAGCAGTTCAGCAAAAGCGAACGGCTTAACCAGATAGTCATCCGCCCCCAACTCCAGCCCCTTGACGCGATGTTCAATGGTGCCAAGCGCGGTAAGCAACAGAATCGGCATCCCCTTATTGGCGGAACGCAACATGCGCACGATATCCCAGCCGTTCACGTCCGGCAGCATAATATCGAGGATTATCAGATCATAATCACCGGTCATCGCCAGATGGTAGCCATTCAGCCCGTTGTCGGCCAAATCGACCACAAAACCGGCTTCGGTTAACCCTTTGGTCAAGTATTCTCCGGTTTTCTTTTCATCTTCGACAATCAACAGTTTCATATTTCCTCCGCATGTTGCCCGGGCAATTCTAGAGTAGCGGGATCAGATGGCAATCGCTTATTGGCAAAATGACAATTTTGTCATTTTCCTGTCACCGGAAAATCAGAGCCTGGCGAGTAAAGTTGGCGGCATAAAATCACCAGAAATTATGAGCCTATGTCTCCTTGTAAACTTCTGCCATTTTGTGTGGCCCTTGCGCTAACCGGTTGTTCACTGGCACCGGATTATCAGCGTCCGGCAATGCCCGTGCCGCAGCAGTTCTCACTCAGCCAGAACGGCCTGGTTAACGCAGCAGATAACTACCAGAACGCGGGCTGGCGCACCTTTTTTGTTGATAATCAGGTGAAGACGCTGATTAGCGAGGCGTTGGTGAATAACCGGGATTTGCGCATGGCGGCGCTGAAAGTGCAGGAAGCGCGGGCGCAATATCGTCTGACCGATGCCGACCGCTACCCACAGCTCAATGGCGAGGGCAGCGGCAGCTGGAGCGGCAATCTTAAAGGCGATTCAGCCACGACGCGGGAGTTCTCGACTGGCCTTAACGCCAGCTTTGATCTCGATTTTTTCGGTCGCTTAAAGAACATGAGCGAAGCCGAGCGCCAAAATTATTTAGCCACTGAGGAAGCCCAGCGCGCGGTGCATATTCTGCTGGTTTCTAATGTCGCGCAAAGCTATTTCAATCAGCAACTGGCGTATGCGCAATTGCAAATAGCCGAAGAAACGTTGCGTAATTATCAGCAGTCATATGCGTTTGTCGAAAAACAACTGTTGACCGGTAGCAGTAATGTTCTGGCGCTGGAACAGGCTCGCGGGGTGATAGAAAGTACCCGCAGCGACATCGCTAAACGTCAGGGGGAACTGGCGCAGGCAAATAATGCATTGCAACTGTTATTGGGAAGCTACGGCAAGCTGCCGCAAGCGCAGACAGTAAACAGCGACAGCCTGCAAAGCGTTAAATTACCGGCGGGCTTGCCGTCGCAAATCTTATTGCAGCGCCCGGATATTATGGAAGCTGAACACGCGTTAATGGCGGCTAATGCCAATATTGGTGCTGCGCGTGCGGCATTTTTCCCGTCTATCAGCCTGACCAGCGGAATATCAACCGCCAGCAGCGATCTGTCGTCATTATTTAACGCCAGCAGCGGGATGTGGAATTTTATTCCTAAAATTGAGATCCCCATTTTTAATGCTGGACGCAACCAGGCCAATCTGGATATCGCCGAAATTCGCCAGCAGCAGTCGGTGGTGAATTATGAACAGAAAATCCAGAACGCCTTTAAAGAAGTGGCAGATGCGCTGGCATTACGTCAAACCCTGAACGATCAAATCAGCGCCCAGCAGCGTTATCTTGCGTCGCTGCAAATTACTTTGCAACGGGCGCGGGCATTATATCAGCACGGCGCGGTAAGTTATCTGGAAGTGCTGGATGCCGAGCGTTCTTTATTTGCAACCCGACAAACTTTACTCGACCTGAATTATGCCCGTCAGGTTAACGAAATTTCTTTATATGCCGCCTTAGGCGGCGGTTGGCAGCAATAATTTTTAACTCCAGGAGAGAATAAATGAAAAAAGCACTGCAAGTCGCAATGTTTAGTCTGTTTACCGTTATTGGCTTTAATGCCCAGGCTAACGAACATCATCATGAAACCATGAGCGAAGCACAGCCACAGGTTATTAGCGCCACTGGCGTGGTAAAAGGTGTTGATCTGGAAAGCAAAAAAATCACCATCCATCACGATCCGATTGCTGCCGTGAACTGGCCGGAGATGACCATGCGCTTTACCATCACCCCGCAGACGAAAATGAGCGAAATTAAAACCGGCGACAAAGTGGCGTTTAATTTTGTCCAGCAGGGCAACCTTTCTTTATTACAGGATATTAAAGTCAGCCAGTAACCCAGGTTTAATGAGATGAAAAAAATCGCGCTTATTATCGGCAGCATGATCGCGGGCGGTATTATTTCTGCGGCAGGTTTTACCTGGTTTGCAAAGGCTGAACCGCCCGCAGAAAAAACGCCGACCGCAGAACGTAAAATCTTATTCTGGTACGACCCGATGTATCCCAATACGCGGTTCGATAAACCAGGTAAATCGCCGTTTATGGATATGGATCTGGTGCCGAAATATGCCGATGAAGAGAGTTCTGCGTCTGGTGTACGCATTGACCCGACCCAGACGCAGAATCTGGGGGTGAAAACGGCGACCGTCACGCGCGGGCCGCTGACTTTTGCCCAGAGTTTCCCGGCGAATGTCAGTTACAACGAGTATCAGTATGCCATTGTGCAGGCTCGCGCTGCCGGGTTTATCGATAAGGTGTATCCGCTTACCGTGGGCGATAAAGTACAAAAGGGCACACCGCTTCTCGACCTGACCATTCCCGACTGGGTGGAAGCGCAGAGTGAGTATTTACTGCTGCGCGAAACCGGCGGTACGGCGACCCAGACTGAAGGCATTCTTGAGCGGCTGAGACTGGCGGGAATGCCGGAGGCGGATATTCGCCGCCTGATCGCCACGCAAAAAATACAGACTCGCTTTACGCTCAAAGCGCCCATTGATGGCGTGATCACCGCGTTTGATCTGCGCGCGGGAATGAATATCGCCAAAGATAACGTGGTCGCGAAAATTCAGGGTATGGACCCGGTGTGGGTCACTGCAGCGATCCCGGAGTCCATCGCCTGGCTGGTGAAAGATGCCTCGCAGTTTACGCTCACCGTTCCGGCGCGACCGGATAAAACGCTCAGCATCCGCAAATGGACCCTTCTACCCGGCGTGGATGCCGCGACCCGCACGCTGCAGCTGCGTCTGGAAGTCGACAACGCCGACGAGGCGCTAAAACCGGGAATGAACGCCTGGTTGCAACTCAACACCGCCAGCGAACCGATGTTGCTCATTCCGTCACAGGCACTGATTGATACTGGTAACGAACAGCGGGTGATTACCGTTGATGCTGACGGACGCTTTGTACCGAAACGCGTTGCCGTTTTCCAGGCATCGCAAGGCGTCACCGCGTTACGCTCTGGTCTGGCGGAAGGTGAAAAGGTGGTTTCCAGCGGCCTGTTCCTGATTGATTCCGAAGCCAATATTTCTGGCGCACTGGAGCGGATGCGCTCTGAAAGTGCTACCCATGCGCATTGAGGGAATAGCCAATGATTGAATGGATTATTCGTCGCTCGGTGGCGAACCGTTTTCTGGTGCTGATGGGCGCGTTATTTCTGAGCATCTGGGGTACCTGGACCATCATTAACACGCCAGTGGATGCACTGCCGGATCTCTCTGATGTACAGGTGATTATTAAAACCAGCTATCCCGGTCAGGCACCGCAAATCGTTGAAAATCAGGTGACTTATCCGCTAACCACCACCATGTTGTCGGTGCCTGGCGCGAAGACTGTGCGCGGTTTCTCGCAGTTTGGCGACTCTTATGTGTATGTCATTTTCGAAGATGGCACCGATCCGTACTGGGCGCGCTCGCGGGTGCTGGAGTACCTCAACCAGGTACAGGGTAAGCTGCCTGTGGGAGTCAGCGCCGAGCTGGGGCCAGATGCCACGGGTGTTGGCTGGATCTATGAATATGCACTGGTGGATCGCAGCGGTAAGCACGATCTGGCCGATTTACGCTCATTGCAGGACTGGTTTCTCAAATATGAGCTAAAAACCATCCCTGACGTTGCGGAAGTGGCGTCGGTGGGCGGTGTGGTGAAAGAGTATCAGGTGGTTATCGATCCTCAGCGCCTGGCGCAGTATGGCATCAGTCTCGCCGAAGTAAAAAGCGCGCTGGATGCTTCAAACCAGGAAGCGGGCGGTTCGTCGATCGAACTGGCGGAAGCGGAATATATGGTGCGCGCCAGCGGCTATCTGCAAACGCTTGACGACTTTAATCACATCGTTTTAAAAGCCAGTGAAAATGGCGTGCCCGTTTATCTGCGTGATGTTGCGAAGGTCCAGGTTGGCCCGGAGATGCGCCGGGGCATTGCCGAACTGAACGGCGAAGGCGAAGTGGCGGGCGGGGTGGTGATCCTGCGTTCCGGCAAAAACGCCCGTGAAGTGATCGCCGCCGTGAAGGACAAACTGGAAACGCTGAAAAGCAGTCTGCCGGAAGGCGTGGAGATAGTTACAACATACGATCGCAGTCAGCTCATTGACCGCGCCATCGACAACCTCAGCGGCAAGTTGCTGGAAGAGTTTATTGTGGTGGCGGTAGTCTGTGCGCTGTTTCTCTGGCATGTGCGATCGGCGCTGGTGGCGATTATTTCGTTGCCGCTGGGGTTGTGTATTGCTTTTATTGTCATGCACTTTCAGGGACTGAACGCCAATATTATGTCGCTGGGCGGCATTGCGATTGCCGTCGGGGCGATGGTCGATGCCGCTATCGTCATGATCGAGAATGCGCATAAACGGCTGGAAGAGTGGCAGCACCAGCATCCTGACGCCACGCTGGATAATAAAACGCGCTGGCAGGTGATTACCGATGCATCTGTTGAAGTGGGGCCGGCGCTGTTTATCAGTCTGCTGATTATCACGCTGTCGTTTATCCCGATCTTCACCCTGGAAGGGCAGGAAGGTCGTCTGTTTGGCCCGCTGGCGTTCACCAAAACCTATGCGATGGCGGGCGCGGCGCTACTGGCGATCGTAGTGATCCCGATCCTGATGGGCTACTGGATCCGTGGCAAAATTCCGCCGGAAAGCAGTAACCCGCTCAATCGCTTTTTGATTCGTGTTTATCATCCGCTGTTGCTGAAAGTACTGCACTGGCCGAAAACCACGCTGTTGGTGGCAGCGCTTTCGGTGCTGACGGTTCTCTGGCCGCTCAATAAAGTTGGCGGGGAATTTTTACCGCAGATCAATGAAGGCGACTTGTTGTATATGCCATCGACGCTGCCGGGGATTTCCGCAGCAGAGGCGGCGAGTATGCTGCAAAAAACCGACAAGCTGATTATGAGCGTACCGGAAGTGGCGCGGGTATTTGGCAAAACCGGGAAAGCGGAAACCGCCACCGATTCTGCTCCGCTGGAGATGGTAGAAACGACTATTCAGCTTAAGCCGCAGGATCAGTGGCGGCCTGGCATGACGATGGACAAAATCATTGAGGAACTGGATAACACCGTGCGGCTGCCGGGGCTGGCGAATCTGTGGGTGCCGCCAATTCGTAACCGTATCGATATGCTCTCAACCGGCATTAAAAGCCCTATCGGCATTAAAGTTTCCGGCACTGTGCTGGCGGATATCGACACGATGGCGGAGCAAATTGAAGAAGTGGCGCGAACGGTGCCAGGCGTGGCTTCTGCGCTTGCTGAGCGTCTGGAAGGTGGGCGCTATATCAACGTTGAGATTAACCGTGAAAAAGCCGCGCGTTACGGTATGACGGTGGCGGATGTGCAGTTGTTCGTGACATCTGCGGTGGGCGGGGCGATGGTTGGCGAAACGGTGGAAGGGATTGCCCGTTATCCAATTAATCTGCGTTATCCGCAAAGCTGGCGCGATAGTCCGCAGGCGCTGCGCCAGTTGCCGATCCTGACGCCGATGAAGCAGCAAATCACCCTGGCAGACGTGGCCGACGTTAAAGTCTCTACCGGACCGTCGATGCTGAAAACCGAGAATGCGCGCCCGACGAGCTGGATTTATATCGATGCCCGCGATCGTGACATGGTGTCGGTGGTTCACGATCTGCAAAAAGCGATAGCTGAAAAAGTGCAGTTAAAACCGGGCACCAGCGTGGCATTCTCCGGGCAGTTCGAGCTACTGGAGCGCGCCAACCATAAGCTGAAACTCATGGTGCCGATGACGTTGATGATCATCTTCGTGCTGTTGTATCTGGCGTTCCGTCGGGTTGGCGAAGCGTTGCTGATTATCAGCAGCGTACCGTTTGCGCTGGTGGGCGGCATCTGGTTGCTGTGGTGGATGGGCTTTCATCTTTCCGTGGCGACGGGCACCGGTTTTATTGCCCTCGCCGGAGTCGCCGCCGAATTTGGCGTGGTGATGCTGATGTATTTACGTCACGCCATAGAGGCCGAGCCGTCGTTGAATAATCCGCAAACATTCAGCGAGCAGAAGCTGGATGAGGCGTTGTATCACGGCGCGGTCCTGCGCGTGCGCCCGAAAGCGATGACGGTGGCGGTGATTATCGCTGGTCTGCTGCCGATTCTGTGGGGAACGGGGGCAGGATCAGAGGTGATGAGCCGGATTGCCGCGCCGATGATTGGCGGCATGATCACCGCGCCTTTGCTGTCGCTGTTTATTATCCCGGCGGCGTATAAGCTGATGTGGCTGCACCGACATCGGGTACGGAAATAAAAGCAGGATACCCCGTTTAACCGTGTGGATTGTGTCTTGCGACGATGGGCACTAAATGTTAAAAGGTGCCCCTCAACAAAAAAGACACACAGGGGAAAGGCGTGAAAAACGCGTCAACCGTATCGGAAGATACTGCGTCGAATCAAGAGCCGACGCTTCATCGCGGATTACATAACCGTCATATTCAACTGATTGCGCTGGGTGGCGCAATTGGTACTGGTCTGTTTCTTGGCATTGGCCCGGCGATTCAGATGGCGGGTCCGGCTGTATTGCTGGGCTACGGCGTCGCCGGGATCATCGCTTTCATGATTATGCGCCAGCTCGGCGAGATGGTGGTCGAAGAGCCGGTATCTGGTTCATTTGCCCACTTTGCCTATAAATACTGGGGACCGTTTGCGGGCTTCCTCTCTGGCTGGAACTACTGGGTAATGTTCGTGCTGGTGGGAATGGCAGAGCTGACCGCTGCGGGCATCTATATGCAGTACTGGTTCCCGGATGTTCCAACGTGGATTTGGGCTGCCGCCTTCTTTATTATCATCAACGCCGTTAACCTGGTGAACGTGCGCTTATATGGCGAAACCGAGTTCTGGTTTGCGCTGATTAAAGTGCTGGCGATCATCGGTATGATCGGCTTTGGCCTGTGGCTGCTGTTTTCTGGGCACGGCGGCGAGAAAGCCAGTATCGATAACCTCTGGCGCTATGGCGGTTTCTTTGCCACCGGCTGGAATGGGCTGATTTTGTCGCTGGCGGTGATTATGTTCTCCTTCGGCGGGCTGGAGCTGATTGGGATTACTGCCGCTGAAGCGCGCGCTCCGGAAAAAAGCATCCCGAAAGCAGTGAATCAGGTGGTGTATCGCATCCTGCTGTTTTATATCGGTTCACTGGTGGTTTTACTGGCACTCTATCCGTGGGTGGAAGTGAAATCCAACAGTAGCCCGTTTGTGATGATTTTCCATAATCTCGACAGCAACGTGGTAGCCTCTGCGCTGAACTTCGTCATTCTGGTAGCATCATTATCGGTGTATAACAGCGGGGTTTACTCTAACAGCCGCATGCTGTTTGGCCTTTCTGTGCAGGGTAATGCGCCGAAGTTTTTGACTCGCGTCAGCCGTCGCGGTGTGCCGATTAACTCGCTGATGCTTTCCGGAGCGATCACTTCGCTGGTGGTGTTAATCAACTATCTGCTGCCGCAAAAAGCGTTTGGTCTGCTGATGGCGCTGGTGGTAGCAACGCTGCTGTTGAACTGGATTATGATCTGCCTGGCGCATCTTCGTTTTCGTGCTGCGATGCGACGTCAGGGACGTGAAACACAGTTTAAGGCGCTGCTTTATCCGTTCGGCAACTATCTCTGCATTGCCTTCCTCGGCATGATTTTGCTGCTGATGTGCACGATGGATGATATGCGCTTGTCAGCGATTCTGCTGCCGGTGTGGATTGTATTCCTGTTTGTAGCGTTTAAAACGCTGCGTCGGAAATAAGGCATTCACGCCGTATCCGACAAAATGATGTCAACCATCCGAAACCGCTCTCATCCATTCGATAAGAGCGGTTTTTTTAATTACTGCTTAAATGCACCCGCCAGAGAGCGAATATCATTGCCAGTTGGCGACTGATGAAGTCGCAGACCAAACTCTTCGACAATCGCAAATATGTGGTCGAATATATCAGCCTGAATGCTTTCATATTCCAGCCACACCACGGTGTTGGTAAACGCATAGATCTCGAGCGGTAAACCGTTATCGCCAGGAGCCAGTTGGCGTACCATTAAGGTCATATCTTTACGAATTCGCGGATGGTTACGTAGATATTCGTTCAGATAGGCACGAAAGGTTCCAATATTGGTCATTCGGCGCAGGTTTAATACCGACTCCGTAGAACCTTGCTGGCGATTCCACTCATTAATTTCCTTGTGGCGGCTGGTTAAATAAGGCTTTAACAAGTGCGCTTTATTCAGCCGTTGCATTTCGTCTTCATCAAGAAAACGAATACTGGTGACATCAATACTGATACTGCGCTTAATACGTCGCCCGCCAGATGCTGACATCCCGCTCCAGTTTTTAAAGGAGTCAGAGACCAGAGACCAGGTGGGAATAGTGGTAATGGTATTGTCCCAGTTACGCACTTTGACGGTGGTTAACCCAATATCGATCACCGCGCCATCCGCGCCGTATTTCGGCATCTCCAGCCAGTCGCCCAGTTTCAACATATCGTTCGCGGAAAGCTGAATACCTGCCACCAGACCAAGAATCGGATCTTTAAATACCAACATTAGCACGGCAGCCATTGCACCAAGACCGCTGATCAGAATCGCTGGCGACTGACCAATCAGCAGCGAGATCATCAAAATGCCGACCAGAATCGCGCCGATCAGTTTAATCCCCTGAAATATCCCTTTCAGCGGTAACTGAGATGCCGCCGGGAATTTCTGCGCCAGATTCAAAATAACATCCAGCAACGAGAAGACTGAAAGCAGCGCATACATCATGATCCACAACTGCGCGCAGGTAGTCAGAATATCTGCCGCTTCGGTGCCTTTTTGCAGCCAGAATACCGCCTGAATATTGACGATAATCCCCTGCAGGGTAAAAGCTAAACGGTGGAAGAGTTTATTCTGGGTAATGATTTGCAACCATAGCCGTGAACTGGCGATGGCACGTTTTTCGAAGGTCCGCAGTACCACCCAATGCAAAAAAATATGCACCACGACGGCGGTCAGAAAAATAATACCGAAAATCATCACCATTGAGGTGGTGTGATCGATCTCAATACCCGCTAAATCTTCAACCTGGGATATTAAATCCTGCATAACGTCTCCTTTATACAACAGCAGACTATGATGACGGCTGAAACAGGGTTATGCAAATCAGGAGAATCTGAGGGGAAATAGCCGGGCAGATGCCCGGCAAGAGAGAATTACACTTCGGTTAAGGTGATGTTTTGCGGCAGACGAGATTTCGGCAGCGTAGCGTTAAAATCTTCAACGCTGTGATGACCCACCGGAACAACTACCAGACTGGTGTAGCCTTTCTCTTTCAGACCAAATTCTGCATCGAGGATTGCGGCGTCAAAACCTTCGATGGGTACCGCGTCCAGACCCAGCGCCGCCACGCCGAGCAGGAAGTTGCCGACGTTGAGATAAACCTGTTTTGCCATCCACTCTGCATCATCATGCAAATCTTTACGGTGCATATCGGCGAAGAACTTGCGACCTTTATCGTTCGCGGCTTTCGCTTCCGGCGTGGCAAAGCGGCCATCGGCATCTTCCTGGTCAACAACCAGCTTCAGCCAGGCATCGTCCATCGCGGTTTTTGCACAGAACACCACAACGTGCGAGGCATCAAGCATTTTACGCTCGTTGAACACGTAATTACCGGCAGCGGATTTGGCAACACGCGCTTTACCTTCTTCCGTGCTGGCAACAATAAAATGCCACGGCTGGGAGTTGGTGCTGGATGGGCTGTATTGCAGTAGCGTTTTGATCTGCTCGGCCTGTTCCGGGGTTAGTTTTTTGCTGGCATCAAATGCCTTAGTGGAATAACGCTTTAAGGCGACAGAAATGATATCCATAAAGACTCCATGTGAAAGTAATTTTGCGTGCCAGCAGATTACAAGGATCGAGATGAAATGGTAAGCGAGAAAAATGCGCTATTGATTTACGGTTGAGTCAGGACGCACTCTTTTTTGATCGCGTTTAGCCAGACCATCAACCACCAGATTCCACGAATCGTTGATCAGATCGCGAAGTAACGCTTCGGAGATTTCCTCGCCGGGATACACCGAAATCCAGTGCTTTTTATTCATGTGATACCCTGGCTTGATGCTTGGGTATATTTGCTGATTTAGCAGGGATTTTTGTGGATCGGACTTCAGATTGATAAAGGGGACGCCGCGCAGCTCCGACGACAGCATAAAAATCTTGCCGCCAATTTTAAAAACATCGAACTCCGGGCCAAAAGGCCAGCAAAGCTCGACAAAGGGTAACTCAAGAGCCAGGCGTTTCGCCGTTTCGTGCAGTGATTGCTTATCCATAAACGTTCCTTTAGGCGAAGGAGAATAAGCAAAGTATGCCGCGAAGTTCGGCGATAATCGACGTTTAATCCGCCAGCGAGAACCAGCGTCGCCAGATAAAGCGCAGAACAAAATACTCAATAGCGCCCAGCACTAAAAACCACAGACAAAACAATAAAGTGTAAAGCTGGCTAAGATCCATCAGATGGAACGTGGTCACCAGTTTTTGTGCCAGCGTCAGCCCAAATGCGGGGGCGGGAAGCAGCAGGCAAGAGAGGAAAGCCATCAGCAAAATGCCTGCTGCGGTGATCAAGGTTTCTAAAGGGTGTTTCATAACATTGTTAAATGTAAGTTAAAACACCATTGTCAGGGATATTCTTCTGTAAGGCAATTCCCGGCTTAGTCACCGGCCCAGATCTCACAATGCTTTTTCACCAGCCCAATCAGCGAGCCGCCATCGGCGACGAAATCGCGCATCAGCTGCGCTTCATTCAGACCGCTGACGACCTGGCGGTGCAGTGCTTCAATTGCGCTCGATGCACCCATTTTATGTGCCGAAGGGGCGATTTTTTCCAGCAATCGCAAGGTGTCTTCCGTCAATGGTCGACGATCGCCAGTGTGCGGATCGGTAATGACGCCTTCCAGCCCATAGCGGCAGGCCTGGAAACGGTTGAATTTATACAGCAGGTAATCTTTCTCCTGATGTTTGAACGGGCGTTCTGTCAGTAACCAGTGGGCGGTAGCCTGAATCAATCCTGCCATATTTACCGCATGGCTAAGGGTTAACGGGGTATCCATTACCCGAACCTCCACCGTGCCAAAATGAGGACTGGGGCGAATATCCCAGTGCAGATCTTTAATGCTGTCGATCATCGTGGTGTAACTCAGGCAGCGAAACAGGGCTTCAAATTGTTGCCAGTTACTGACCCACGGCATCGGGCCATTATCGGGAAAGGCGGAAAAAATATTCGGTCGTGAGGAGGCAAAACGCGTATCCGTTCCTTGCATATATGGCGACGCGGCGGAAAGGGCGATAAAGTGCGGCACAAACCGTGACAGGCCGTGCAGCAAATAAATGGCATCATCGCCACTGGCGCAACCAACATGGACATGCTGACCAAAAACGGTCGCCTGTTGAATGAGATAACCAAAGTTTTCCAGCGTTCGTTGATAGCGTTCGTTATCGCATACCTCCTGACGCTGCCATTTCTGAAACGGGTGCGTGCCACCGCCGCAAATTTCCAGATGATGATCTGCGGCTGCCTGCAATACGACTTTCTGCATCGCTGAAAATTGCCCGGCAGCCTGGTTGATATCACGGCAAACATCCGTCGCCAGCTCCAGCATACTTTCGGTGATATCGTGCTTTACCTCTCCGACCGTGATCTTATTTTTAACCGCGTCAATCAGCATTGAAGAGTCCTGGCTTAAGTCATAGCTCGGCGGATTAACCACCTGCATTTCCAGTTCAATACCGAGGGTAAAAGGTTCAGAAACATGAAAATCGGGTAATGGCATAGGTTTCTCTTATGTTGGCGTTTTCTATTCAGTATAGAAGTCGGAGCGGCTGGGCGAGATGCGGAAGTTCTGGAATGTTTCTTTTTTTTGGTGATGGTGAACTGATCGCTACTGAAGCAATTTGGCTACTTTTGCAATGTGCCAAGTTATGGCAGAGCTGGCTGGCGGCGGAGAATTTTGACGATTGAGGGGCGAAGGAAAAACTGGCTTAGTTTCGGTTGATCTAATGCGTAGTGAGAAGTCCGAAATAAGAACAACTGTATAAATAAACAGCTATTTTGCTAAGGAAGGGTAAGATAACTGCGGGTGCCTGAAGCTTTCCGGTTTCAGGTTAACTTTGAGGTCTGGAAAGATGAAGCCCCAGGAGATATTTCTATCAACCCTGGGGCTGCCACTCCAAACCCGAACAATTTGGATGGTAGTCCCTTCTTCGCATGGAGGCAATATAAACATGCTGACGAAATATGCCCTTGTGGCAGTCATAGTGCTGTGTTTGACGGTGCTGGGATTTACGCTTCTGATCGGAGACTCGCTGTGTGAGTTTACGGTGAAGAAACGTAATATTGAGTTTAAGGCTGTTCTCGCTTACGAACCGAAGAAGTAGCCGTTGTGCGGGGAGTAATCCCCGCATATCCGGTTGTCAGGTCAGGATGGTAAGGCACCTGCTTTACACTTTCGCCCGCGGTCAGTAATGGCTGCGGGCGAATCGTACCAGATGTTGTCAATTAATCGTGTTGGCACAGCGTTATGACTATTTTTTCTTTTATCTGCCAGTGCACAGCAAACATCTCATTCTCACGATGAATGATGATCCGCTGTTTATTCCAGCTAATTATCTGATAATCCAGAAAACCTTGAGCGGCCTGTATCTTGCTTGCCTTAAATGCGCTTTCTTTGGCGGAAAATGCCAGTGTCAGCGCCAGAGAAAAGGTTAAACCGCATTCTGCGAGTCGCTCGTGTTCTGCTGGTGTAATAATGTTGTCTGTCAATTCTCTTGCGGTTTGTACAGAGAAAATCTCTTCGATATCAATGCCAATCGGTTGACGAGATACCACGGCTAATGCCGTAGTCCCACAGTGACTAATGCTGCCGTATACCCCCGCAGGCCACACAGGTTGGCGTAGCTCGCCGATTGCGGGCACACATTTATAGCCATATTCCCGCAGCGCATAAACTGCAGCGATCCGTCCGGCTAAATGCTCTGTTTTACGTTTACGTCCAGCGTGTTGCAGTTGCGCGTAGTGCGGCAGCCAGAGTAAATCCTGCTCGCGAAAACTCGCAGGATCGAACTCAACAAAATGCAGCGTATGTCCGGTAAAGGGGAGGGCGGTATGCGTAGTTTTCATGTCGACCATATTAGAGACTGATGACAAACGCAAAACTGCCTGATGCGCTACGCTTATCAGGCCTACACTATCCTGCAATATATTGAATTGGCAAGATTTTTGTAGGCCGGATAAGGCGTTCACGCCGCATCCGGCATGAACGACGCGCACTTTGTCAACAATCTGACGTTAGCATCAGAAGTGAGTGTTTACGCTCATATACCACGTACGTCCCGGCTCGTTATAGGTATACGCACCGGCACCGGCGATATAGTTGGCCCCTGCCAGATCGCCCGTGGTCTGGGCATTACCCGCACGCCACAAACGTTTGTCGAACAGGTTGTCCACGCCGCCGGTCAGACTGACATTCTTCGTCACATCCCAGGTCGCGCTCAGGCCAACAATGCTGTACGGGCTGATTTCTTTGGTTTCCGGTCCAACCGCTGGCTGACCTTTATAGTTGTACTTCTTCGGCTGCTGCTTGCCGTACCAGGTGAAGGTTGTTTGCATCGACAAATCTTCCCGTGCCTGCCAGCTCAGCGTTGAGTTCAACGTATACTCCGGGATGATCGACAAACGGTCGCCCGTGGTTTTGTTTTCACTCTTCAGCATATAAGTGATGTTATTGGTCCACATCACCGTTTCGCTAACCGGTACGTTTAACGATCCTTCCAGACCTTCAACCACCGCTTTCGGTACGTTATCCCACTGATAGAGATCGGTGCCGACTGCGTTTTGCCCTACAGCCACATAGCCCGCTTCAATCTTATTGCGATAATCGTTACGGAACCAGGTGACGCCCGCCAGCCAGCCGTCGCGTTTGAACTCCAGACCAATCTCTTTGTTGATGCTGGTTTCCGCTTTCAGGTCATCATTACCTTGCAGATAGCAGCCGCCCGCGCTGGCATAGCAACCCTGACCTTTACTGTAGAGAATGTAGTTCGGGTTAGTCTGGTACAGGCTCGGTGCTTTATAGGCGCGGGCGATGCCCATTTTCAGCGTGAAGTCATCACCTAAACCTTGCGATATGTTTAGAGCTGGACTCCAGTTATTGCCAACAATACTGTGATGATCGAAACGCAGCCCCGGCGTTACGATGGTGCTGTCAGTCACCTCCATGTTGTTTTCGGCAAACAGCGAGAAAATTTCTGCTTTTGAATACGGGCTACGGTCGGTGGCACTCACGCCATCAATAGCGCCGCCGGTATTCGTTCCGGTGAGCGCCTGGGTGTTGGAACTCAAGTCCTTCATCCGCTGCTGATTCCACTCCGTACCCAGCGTCAGCGTCTGGTTAACGAGGAAATCAATCGGCAGGTTAACTTCGCTGTGCAGCATTACGTCATCGAGATCGATATCGACGAAATCCTGTGTCGCTTTTTCGTTAAATTTCCCTTCGGTACCGCCCGCCAGACCTTCCGGAATACGCGAGTTACGGGTGTGTTCGTACTGCACCCAGTTGCTGGTGGTCACGCCGTTATCCCAGCCGCCGTTCCATGTCAGCGAGTAGTTCTGGCGATACAGACGGTTGGTTTCATCGCCATATTTCGAGCGGGTATAGGAGTCAGAGTTGGTGTTCTGGGTGTCGCCCGCATACAGGTTACCCTGGCGGCTGTAGCCCGCTTCCAGTTCGAGTGATTGCAGAGGTGCGAAGTCCCAGCGCACTACGCCATTAATATCTTTGTTAATTACCCCTTCGCGCCCGGCTGGTAACGTCGTGGCATACGTTCCGGCACGCGCGGACTGATGGCCCTGGTTGATATCCCACGCGTCAGCCTGAGTTTTGTCGAGGTTGCCATACAAGCGGAAGCTGAATTCGTCGCCCAGCGGACCGGTGAGGCTAAAGTTAGTGCGTTTGGTGGCACCTTCCTCTTTATGTTCTGGCGCATTGAAATATGCGTCCCAGGAGCCGTGCCACTCACCACTGCCTTTTTTGGTAATGATGTTAACCACGCCGCCCGCCGCGCCGTTGCCATAACGCGCAGCTGCCGGACCACGCAGAACTTCAATACGTTCAATCATTTCAGGTGGCACCCAGGAGGTATCACCACGGGTATCGCGCTCGCCACGCCAGCCCTGACGCACCGAGTTACGGCTGCTTACCGGCTTGCCGTCAATCAAAATCAGCGTGTTTTCCGGACCCATGCCGCGAATATCAATCTGTCGGTTATTCCCACGCTGACCACTGGTGGAGTTACCGGTCAGGTTAACGCCTGGCATGGTACGGATGATCTCCGACACATCGCGGGCAACGGGGTTTTTGCGGATTTCATCTGCGGTGATGGTCGAAACGCCAGGCGCCTGTAAGTTCTGCTCAGCGGCGGTAACGACAATGGTATCGTCATGTGAAACAGGAGTATCGGTTGGCTCTTGTGCCTGTGCTACCCCATAAATCCCCAGATTGACCAACAAGGCCAGGGAATGAATCTTCTTGTTCATTGTTTTATTCCTGCATTTTTGCCACGAATTGCAACTGTCGGGCATGGTCGTCATCAATACGACGCACCCCGCTACCGCGAAAACCTTTGATCCTGAAAGACACGCAGTGCAGTTGGTTAATTAATGTCCGCGCTTCCCACGGCGCGCCATTACGCTATTGCAAATGCAAATAGTTATCAATAATATTATCAATATATTTCTGCAATCAATAAAAAATTGCACAGTAAACATGGGGTTATGGTGTGACGGCGTTAAAAGTAGGAAGTGAGAGCTGGTGGCAGTCGAAACATGGCCCGGAATGGCAGCGTCTGAATGACGAAATGTTTGAGGTCACTTTCTGGTGGCGTGATCCCCAAGGTTCTGAAGAATACTCGACGATAAAGCGCGTATGGGTCTACATCACTGGTGTGACCGATCACCATCAGAACAGCCAGCCCCAGTCGATGCAGCGAATTGCAGGCACCAACGTCTGGCAGTGGACGACACAGCTCAATGCCAACTGGCGCGGCAGCTACTGCTTTATTCCCACCGAACGCGATGACATTTTTTCTGCACCATCCCCCGATCGCCTCGAATTACGTGAAGGCTGGCGAAAACTATTACCCCAGGCGATAGCCGATCCGCTGAATCCACAAAGCTGGAAAGGCGGGCGAGGGCACGCTGTTTCTGCACTCGAAATGCCGCAAGCGCCTCTGCAACCGGGATGGGATTGTCCGCAAGCGCCAGAAACGCCTGCCAAAGAAATTATCTGGAAAAGTGAACGGTTGAAAAATTCACGCCGTGTATGGATTTTTACCACCGGCGATGCAACAGCAGAAGAACGCCCGCTGGCAGTTTTGCTTGATGGTGAATTTTGGGCGCAGAGTATGCCCGTCTGGCCTGCGCTAACTTCGCTGACCCATCGTCGGCAACTTCCTCCCGCCGTGTATGTGTTGATCGATGCTATCGACACCACGCACCGCGCCCACGAACTGCCGTGTAATGCGGATTTCTGGCTGGCAGTACAGCAAGAGTTATTACCCCTGGTGAAAGCTATTGCCTCTTTTAGCGATCGCGCCGATCGCACCGTGGTCGCCGGGCAGAGTTTTGGTGGGCTTTCTGCGCTGTATGCCGGACTAAACTGGACTGAACGCTTTGGCTGTGTATTAAGCCAGTCAGGATCGTACTGGTGGCCGCATCGGGGCGGGCAGCAAGAAGGTGCTTTACTTGAGCAACTTAAAGCTGGTCAAGTTAGTGCCGAAGGTCTGCGCATTGTGCTGGAAGCGGGTATTCGCGAGCCGATGATCATGCAGGCCAATCAGGCGCTGTATGCGCAATTACACCCCATAAAAGAATCCATTTTCTGGCGTCAGGTTGACGGCGGACATGATGCGCTTTGTTGGCGCGGTGGCTTGATGCAGGGGCTAATCGACCTCTGGCAACCACTTTTCCATGACAGGAGTTGAATATGGCATTCAGTAATCCCTTCGATGATCCGCAGGGAGCGTTTTACATTTTGCGCAATGCGCAGGGGCAATTCAGTCTGTGGCCGCAACAATGCCTCTTACCGGCAGGATGGGACATTGTGTGTCAGCCGCAGTCACAAGAGTCCTGCCAGCAGTGGCTGGAAGTCCACTGGCGTACTCTGACACCGGCGAATTTCACCCAGTTGCAGGAGGCACAATGAGCCAGCATTTACCTTTGGTCGCCGCACAGCCCGGCATCTGGATGGCAGAAAAACTGTCGGATTTACCCTCCGCCTGGAGCGTGGCGCATTACGTTGAGTTAACCGGAGAGGTTGATGCGCCATTACTGGCCCGCGCGGTGGTTGCCGGATTAGCGCAAGCAGATACGCTGCGGATGCGTTTTACGGAAGATAACGGCGAAGTCTGGCAGTGGGTCGATGATGCGCTGACGTTCGAACTGCCAGAAATTATCGACCTGCGAACCAACATTGATCCGCACGGTACTGCGCGGGCATTAATGCAGGCGGATTTGCAACAAGATCTGCGCGTCGATAGCGGTAAACCACTGGTCTTTCATCAGTTGATACAGGTGGCGGATAACCGCTGGTACTGGTATCAGCGTTATCACCATTTGCTGGTCGATGGCTTCAGTTTCCCGGCCATTACCCGCCAGATCGCCAATATTTACTGCGCATGGCTGCGTGGTGAACCAACGCCTGCTTCGCCGTTTACGCCTTTCGCTGATGTAGTGGAAGAGTACCAGCAATACCGCGAAAGCGAAGCCTGGCAGCGTGATGCGGCATTCTGGGCGGAACAGCGTCGTCAATTCCCGCCGCCCGCGTCACTTTCTCCGGCACCTTTACCGGGGCGCAGCGCCTCGGCAGATATTCTACGCCTGAAACTGGAATTTACCGACGGGGAATTCCGCCAGTTGGCTACGCAACTTTCAGGTGTGCAGCGTACCGATTTAGCCCTTGCGCTGGCGGCTTTGTGGCTGGGGCGATTGTGCAACCGCATGGACTACGCTGCCGGATTTATCTTTATGCGTCGACTGGGCTCGGCGGCGCTGACGGCTACCGGACCCGTGCTCAACGTTTTGCCGTTGGGTATTCATATTGCGGCGCAAGAAACGCTGCCGGAACTGGCTACCCGACTGGCGGCTCAACTGAAAAAAATGCGTCGCCATCAACGTTACGATGCCGAACAAATTGTCCGTGACAGCGGGCGAGCGGCAGGGGATGAACCGCTGTTTGGTCCGGTACTCAATATCAAGGTATTTGATTACCAACTGGATATTCCTGATGTTCAGGCGCAAACCCATACCCTGGCAACCGGTCCGGTTAATGACCTTGAGCTGGCCCTGTTCCCGGATGAACACGGTGATTTGAGTATTGAGATCATCGCCAATAAACAGCGTTACGCTGAGCCAACGTTAATCCAGCATGCTGAACGCCTGAAAATGCTGATTGCCCAGTTCGCCGCGGATCCGGCGCTGTTGTGCGGCGATGTCGATATTATGCTGCCAGGTGAATATGTGCAGCTGGCGCAGATCAACGCCACTCAGGCTGAGATTCCAGAAACCACGCTGAGCGCGCTGGTGGCAGAAAAAGCGGCAAAAACACCGGATGCTCCGGCGCTGGCAGATGCGCGCTACCAGTTCAGCTATCGGGAAATGCGCGAGCAGGTAGTGGCGCTGGCAAATCTCCTGCGTGAGCGTGGCGTTAAACCGGGCGACAGCGTAGCGGTGGCGCTACCGCGCTCGGTCTTTTTGACTCTGGCGCTACATGCAATTGTTGAGGCTGGTGCGGCCTGGTTACCGCTGGATACCGGCTATCCGGACGATCGCCTGAAAATGATGCTGGAAGATGCGCGTCCGTCGCTGTTAATCACCACCGACGATCAACTGCCGCGCTTTGCCGATGTTCCAGATTTAACCCGCCTTTGCTATAACGCCCCGCTTACACCGCAGGGCAGTGCGCCGCTGCAGCTTTCACAACCGCACCACACGGCTTATATCATCTTCACCTCCGGTTCCACCGGCAGACCAAAAGGGGTAATGGTCGGGCAGACGGCTATCGTTAATCGCCTGCTTTGGATGCAAAACCATTACCCGCTTACAGGCGAAGATGTCGTTGCCCAAAAAACGCCGTGCAGTTTTGATGTCTCGGTGTGGGAGTTTTTCTGGCCGTTTATTGCCGGGGCTAAACTGGTGATGGCTGAACCGGAAGCGCACCGCGACCCGCTCGCTATGCAGCAATTCTTTGCCGAATATGGTGTAACGACCACGCACTTTGTGCCGTCGATGCTGGCGGCATTTGTTGCATCGCTGACGCCGCAAACCGCTCGCCAGAGTTGCGCGACGTTGAAACAGGTTTTCTGTAGTGGTGAAGCCTTACCGGCTGATTTATGCCGCGAATGGCAACAGTTAACCGGCGCGCCGTTGCATAATCTATATGGCCCGACGGAAGCGGCGGTAGATGTCAGTTGGTATCCGGCTTTTGGCGAGGAACTGGCAGAGGTGCGCGGCAGCAGTGTGCCGATTGGTTATCCGGTGTGGAATACGGGCCTGCGCATTCTCGATGCGATGATGCATCCGGTGCCGCCGGGTGTGGCGGGAGATCTCTATCTCACCGGTATTCAACTGGCGCAGGGGTATCTTGGACGACCCGATCTGACCGCCAGCCGCTTTATTGCCGATCCTTTTGCCCCAGGTGAACGGATGTACCGTACCGGAGATGTAGCCCGCTGGCTGGATAACGGCGCGGTGGAGTATCTCGGGCGCAGTGATGATCAGCTAAAAATTCGTGGTCAGCGGATTGAACTGGGCGAAATCGATCGCGTGATGCAGGCACTGCCGGATGTCGAACAGGCCGTTACCCACGCCTGTGTGATTAACCAGGCGGCAGCCACTGGTGGTGATGCGCGTCAACTGGTGGGCTATCTGGTGTCGCAATCAGGTCTGCCGTTGGATACCAGCGCATTACAGGCGCAGCTTCGTGAAACATTGCCACCACATATGGTACCGGTGGTTCTGCTGCAACTTCCACAGTTACCACTTAGCGCCAACGGCAAGCTGGATCGCAAAGCCTTACCGTTGCCTGAACTGAAGGCACAAGCGCCTGGGCGTGCGCCGAAAGCGGGCAGTGAAACGATTATCGCCGCGGCATTCTCGTCGTTGCTGGGTTGTGACGTGCAGGATGCCGATGCTGATTTCTTTGCGCTTGGCGGTCATTCGCTACTGGCAATGAAACTGGCAGCGCAGTTAAGTCGGCAGTTTGCCCGTCAGGTGACGCCGGGTCAGGTGATGGTTGCGTCAACTGTCGCCAAACTGTCAACGATTATTGATGGTGAAGAAGACAGCACCCAGCGCATGGGATTCGAAACCATTCTGCCGTTGCGTGAAGGTAATGGCCCGACGCTGTTTTGTTTCCATCCTGCGTCCGGTTTTGCCTGGCAGTTCAGCGTGCTCTCGCGTTATCTCGATCCACAATGGTCGATTATCGGCATTCAGTCGCCGCGCCCCAATGGCCCCATGCAGACCGCGGCAAATCTGGATGAAGTCTGCGAAGCGCATCTGGCAACGTTACTTGAGCATCAACCGCACGGCCCTTATTACCTGCTGGGTTATTCGCTGGGCGGTACGCTGGCGCAGGGTATTGCGGCGCGGCTGCGTGCCCGTGGCGAACAGGTGGCATTTCTTGGCTTGCTGGATACCTGGCCGCCAGAAACGCAAAACTGGCAGGAAAAAGAGGCTAATGGCCTGGACCCGGAAGTGCTGGCGGAGATTAACCGCGAGCGCGAGGCCTTCCTGGCGGCACAGCAGGGAAGTACTTCAACGGAGTTGTTTACCACCATTGAAGGCAACTACGCTGATGCTGTGCGCCTGCTGACGACTGCTCATAGCGTACCGTTTGAAGGTAAAGCGACGCTGTTTGTTGCTGAACGCACGCTTCAGGAAGGTATGAATCCCGAACGCGCCTGGTCGCCGTGGATTACGGAGCTGGATATCTATCGTCAGGATTGTGCGCATGTGGATATTATCTCGCCGATGGCGTTTGAAAAAATAGGGCCGATTATTCGTGCGACGCTAAATAAGTAAATTTATATTATCTATAAACCCATAATTACAATAAATGATTATGGGTTTATTATTTATTTAATTTATCAATTTAACGGATATTTCTCTGAAATAGAGTGAATGTTGCATTCAGTGGGAGGAATTTACAAACTTCAGCTTCGGATAAATCTCACCAACTGGTAAAGTGGGGGCCGTGGAGATTTACTCTTATTGGACCCATTTCAGGTTATACCCCATGTCATCACTGAATATTAAACAGGGAAGTGACGCTCATTTTCCCGAGTATCCTCTGGCGTCGCCCAGTAATAATGAAATTGATTTACTTAATCTAATCGAAGTTTTATGGCGGGCAAAAAAAACGGTCATGGCGGTCATTTTTGCGTTTGCCTGCGCAGGATTGCTGATCTCTTTCATCCTGCCGCAAAAATGGACCAGCGCGGCGGTTGTCACGCCTCCAGAACCTGTTCAGTGGCAAGA
>OGUN01000474.1_pt1 | contig 35613 bp, 29 predicted proteins | sample 1553621 | NCBI WGS metagenome assembly OGUN01 (sample SAMEA2580300, study PRJEB22360) | human gut metagenome | biome: human gut; feature: human-associated habitat; material: faeces | place: Denmark | collected 2008/2010
GTTTAAGAAGTTATTACCCTGATGAAAAATTACGTTACTACGCTGTATCAGAATATGGACCTACGAGTTTCCGCCCGCATTGGCATCTGTTATTGTTTTCCAATTCCGAGCGATTCTCGCAAACTGTTCTTGAAAATGTATCTAAGGCTTGGTCTTACGGACGTTGTGATGCGTCACTCTCGCGAGGATTCGCAGCACCGTATGTTGCGTCGTATGTTAATAGTTTTGTCGCTTTACCCGACTTTTATACTCAAATGCCAAAAGTGGTGCGACCTAAATCCTTCCATTCCATTGGATTTACAGAGTCAAATCTCTTTCCTCGAAAGGTACGAATTACCGAAATTGATGAGGTTGCCGATAAGTGCCTTAATGGAGTCCGCGTTGAACGCGATGGCTATTTTCGGACAGTTAAACCTTCATGGGCGTATCTCCTTCGATTATTCCCCCGATTTTCGGACGCTATTCGTCAATCTCCATCGAACGTTTACCAGTTACTTTCTGCTGCGTTCACAGCGCCCCAGCGAGTCATTCGTAGCGGATGCGCCGATTTGATTTGTGACCCTTTTAACGAGTCTTCCAAGCAAAGCATATTATCTTTTTGTAAACAGTATTTAAATTATGTAGACAATTATGGAAAAAGAAATGACGAACGAAATGTTCTCTCACCTAAAGAAAATTTACCGCATAGTGATATTCTCATTTTGTCTGAATGCCGTTTGTATGACGGTGTTGATTTGGAATATATTCATCGCCTCTCCCGATTATACCGCTTATTTCTCGGAATTACGAAAACTTTTAGAGTATATTCATCAGACGGAGATGCAGGATTCTTATGGCCCGGTATCTCCTTTCGAGGATATTCCGTCTGCCGAGAGGGAAGCGGCATCTGCTGCTCTTCAAGCAGAGAGAGAGCTTTACGAATCCTCTCGGAGAAGATAGTTTCTTTCTGGAATCGTTACGATTACAATCGTCTTGTTGATTTTTATCAGACTTTGGAAGACTCTAATGATAAGGATTTGCTTGACTTTGAAATTCGTAACTATTCTTTTCGATATAATAAGTCTGTACTTGATAATGAAGTACCTTATAAATCTCTCCCTCTTGTTCGTCGTTTGGCTGCTGTGTCATTGATGAAATGCCGAGATAAGGTCAAACACAAGAAGGTCAACGATTCATTCGGTATTTTTTCTTATCAAGATTGATAATACTTAAACCTTAACTATTTTTTTTATGGCTTCTTACACTGGAATGTCCAATCTCCAGAATCATCCTCACCGTTCTGGGTTTGATATTGGACGTAAAAATGCGTTTACTGCTAAAGTTGGTGAGCTTCTTCCCGTCTACTGGGATATTTCTATGCCCGGTGATAAGTATAAATTTAATGTTGAGTACTTTACTCGTACTCAGCCAGTTGAAACGTCTGCTTATACTCGGTTGCGTGAATACTTTGATTTCTATGCTGTTCCGTTGCGTCTTCTTTGGAAGTCTGCTCCTTCTGTGTTAACTCAGATGCAGGATGTTAATCAGATTCAAGCTTTGTCTTTGACACAAAATTTGTCTTTAGGTACTTATCTACCTTCTTTGCCTCTTTCTTTTCTTTCTCTTTCTTTACTTTATCTTAATGGAAATAGTAATAATCCCGGTTATTCTGGTTCTTTTAAGAATATGTTTGGTTTTTATCGTAGTGATTTAAGCTATAAACTTTTGAATTATCTTGGTTATGGTAATATTCTTAATTCTCTTCCTTCTTCTGGTTCCCGTTGGTGGTCTACTTCTTTGGTGAATGATACTAGTTCTGCTGGTTATACTCAGCAATATATACAGAATAATTATGTAAATCTTTTTCCTCTTTTGGCTTATCAGAAAATTTATCAAGACTTCTTCCGTTGGTCTCAATGGGAGAATTCTAATCCTTCTTCTTATAATGTAGATTATTATTCGGGTGTTGCTCCTTCATTGGTTTCTTCTCTTCCTGCTTTTAATACTGATTATTGGAAATCTGATACAATGTTTGACCTCAAATATTGTAACTGGAACAAGGATATGCTGATGGGTGTTCTTCCGAATTCTCAGTTTGGTGATGTTGCTGTTATTGATTTGGGTAATTCGACTTCTGGTGTTTTGGTTTCTGATGCTTCCGGTAATGCTCGTTCTGTTGATATTGCTACTGCGTTGTCTTCTTCTGCAAACAGTTCTTCTGTTTCCGTTAATCTTCCTTCCGGTGAGACTGTTGCTAAAGATTCCAGTCTTTATGTCAGCCTTAAGGATATATCTTCCCGAATGACTGTTCTTGCCCTTCGTCAAGCCGAGGCTCTTCAACGTTGGAAGGAAATTAGTCAATCCGGCGATTCTGATTATCGTGAGCAGATTCGTAAACATTTTGGTGTGAACTTGCCTCAAGCTCTCTCTAATATGTGTACTTATATCGGTGGTATTTCTCGTAACCTTGATATCAGTGAGGTTGTAAATAATAATCTTGCTTCTGAAGGTGATACTGCCGTTATTGCTGGTAAAGGTGTCGGTACTGGTAATGGTTCATTTACTTACATAACTAACGAGCATTGTGTCGTTATGTGTATTTATCATGCCGTTCCTCTGCTTGATTATACCATTACTGGTCAAGATGGTCAATTATTGGTTACCGATGCTGAGTCCCTCCCTATTCCTGAGTTTGATAATATCGGTATGGAAGTTCTTCCCATGACGCAAATTTTCAATTCTCCAAATGCTACTATTGTTAACTTGTTTAATGCAGGTTATAATCCTCGTTATTTCAACTGGAAAACGAAACTCGATGTTATTAATGGTGCGTTTACTACTACGCTTAAATCTTGGGTTTCTCCTGTTACCGAGAGTCTTCTCTCCGGATGGTTTGGTTATGGTTATCAAGAAGGTGATGTTAATAGTGATACTAAGGTTGTTTTGAATTATAAGTTCTTTAAGGTTAATCCTTCTGTTCTTGACTCTATTTTCGGCGTCAATGCGGATTCTACCTGGGACACTGACCAACTTTTGGTTAACTCTTATATTGGTTGCTATGTTGCTCGTAATTTGTCTCGTGATGGTGTACCTTATTAAATCTTGTTTTAATTATGATTGGAAAATTTAATACTTTGAATAGTTTGGAACAAGGTTCTGGACTTATTCCTAATGTTGAGCCGGATGCTTTTGCAGTTGCTCCTCAGTTTGATTCTACGGAGGAGCTTCGTGTAGAAATTGATGAGTCTGATGAAACTCGTCCGGTGCGTTATACTTCTGATGTTCGTTTGATTCTTCATACTAAGGACCTGGTTTCCCGTGCTGGTATTGCTATTGCTTCTAAGTTCGGTCAAAGTAAACAATCTGCTTCTCAGATTCAGCAGATTATGGATAAAATGTCTGATGATGACCTTTTGGCAACGGTTCGTTCTCGGCATATTCAAACTCCTTCTGAGATTATTTCCTGGTCTAAAGAATTGTCGGCTTATGCTGAAACCCTTGAGACCCAGGCACAGGATTTGATTGATGCTGAAAATGCTAAACAAGAAGCAGAAAAAGCGGCTGCTGCTTCCGCTAATGCTGCTTCCTCTGAATAATGGGTCTTCTTGGTTCAATCGCTGGTGGTCTCTTTGGTATTGGTTCTTCTGCGATTCAGAATTCACAGAATAGACAAAATATTCGAGAGACCAACCAGATGAACTATAAGATAAATCAGATGAATAACCAGTTTAACGAGCGTATGGCGATGCAGCAGCGCGATTTCCAGGAAAATATGTGGAATAAGGAGAATGAGTATAATACCGCCTCCGCGCAACGTCAACGCCTCGAAGAAGCTGGCTTAAACCCTTATCTGATGATGAACGGTGGTTCTGCTGGTACTGCCCAATCTGTTGGTACTGGTGCTTCTGCTTCTTCTGCTGGTTCTGCTGTCATGCAACCTTTCCAGGCTGATTATTCCGGTGTTCAGCAGGCTATCGGTTCTGTGTTTCAATCTCAGGTTCAGCAGGCTCAGGTTTCACAGTTACAAGGACAGAAGAACCTTGCGGATGCTCAAGCCATGCAGGCTCTTTCTAATGTTGATTGGTCCAAAATGACGAAAGAGACTCGTGAGTATTTGAAAGCTACTGGATTGGCTCGCGCCCAGCTTGGTTATTCCAAGGAAATGCAGGAGCTTGACAATATGGCTTTTGCCGGGCGCCTTCTCCAGGCTCAAGGTACTACCCAGTTGCTTGATGCTGAAGCTAAGACTGTTCTTAATAAGTATCTTGACCAACAGCAGCAGGCTGATTTGAGTGCCAAGGCTGCCGAGTATTATAATCAGATGTCACACGGTCATTTGAATTATAATCAAGCCAAGAAGGTTCTTGCTGATGAAATATTAACTTATGCAGAGGTAAAAGGTAAGCGTATTTCTAATAAGATTGCTGAAGCTACTGCTGATTCTTTTATTCGTGCTTCTATTCTTCAAAATCATTCTGATGCTGAATATTATGATGAGATGCGTAAATTTTCTCGCCAGAATGTTCGTAGTGAAGCTTCTTATAAAAGATTTAATACTGAATATCTTCGTAAGACTCTTGATTCTTATGGATGGGATAAGGCTTTTGAACGTTTTAATAAAGGTCTTACTCCTATTGGTAATACTGTAGGTAACTTTAGACGTTAGTTCTTTTGTTTGTCATGTGTTTACCCGGCTCGTAGTGATACGCGTCGGGTTTTGTTGCTTGGAGTAACTTTCGGCAACCGCGCGTAGCGTGGTTATACAAGTCCTAGATTTTGGCGGTTGTGTCCGCTAAAATCGTGAGTCTAAGACTCTAAATATAAGAACACAAATGAAGGGAGCATAGCGACCGTTGTTAAACACCTAAAATATAAATTGACGAAGTCTACATGAGTTTGCCCGAAGGGAAAGCGATTTACCTCATCGCTTTCATTACCTTCTTGTCTTATATACGCAAACTCACAGACCTGTGTGTTATTATAGTTGTATTTGTTTTTATTTGTTAATTACAACCGTAAAGTATTTATTTATATTAAACATTCTGCTGATATTGAACAGAAACCATATTATCCATATTCAACACCTAATTCGGTCTTCCATAAATTACCAACAATGGTGTATCAGAATGGAAAATCATCTTTCTGGCAATGCCAGGGTTAAATAAGCGCGAAAATATATTTCTTTTATAAGAAGTTAATGTTATAATATCAATATGATTACTTTTGATATAACTGTCTAAACTACTAAGCAGATTATCGTTCTTTACCACATCATAGTATATTTCCAATTGTGGATATTGTTTTTGAAAATATTCCTTAATACCAGCCAGTTTTATTTCATTCCATGTATTCTGAACATCTGAAAGATGTATCAGAGACACTGAAAACTTAAATGATTTCAGATTATTTATTAGCGAATCAAAAGCTATTAAATCACGTTGATCAAAATTAGTAATGAATGCAATACGCTTAGCTTCAGAAAATTGCTTGAATGGAGTATTTTCAGGAATGGCCAATACCGGTACACGGCTACGTTCAATCACTTCAGCCGTTACACTGCCGATCAAATCAATATCCTTCTGACTTTTACCACGAGTTCCCATTATGATAATGCGTGGCCGATATTCCTTGGTATAGCGGAGTACCTCTTCTTCAGGAATACCTTCACGCAAAACACAAGTATATTTAATATCTGGAAACTCGCCGGAAGCTACCTTCTCTTTTACTTTATCAGATAATGCATTCAAATCAGCATGAACTTTTTGTAAGATACTCCTTACATTCTCCTCATCACTTAGCTGATAGTTAAATACGTCTCCGTATGGCAAAGAAGTTGCATATATAGGAGTAAAATAAACATGTAGCAAAACAACTTCTGCACCTATATTCTGAGCGAAATTGAAACCGAACTCGCAAGCCTTCAAAGAATAATTGGAAAAATCCACTGGAATCAGCACTTTATTACTAACCTTCTCCAGTTTAGGTGACTTCCCCCCCACTACCTCTTCAGATAACCACGCAGAGCTTTCAGTAATTTTCAGAGCATGAGGTAAGTCACTCTCCTTAATACGTACACGTACGCCAGAAGAAACAACCGGTTGTATCTGGTTTACATTGTGAATATAAGTCTCAATACCTTCATTTTCAAGAACATTTTTCAATATTTGAGCTTTCGCGTACGTTAAGATTGCCAAAGTAACTAATTTATCTTCCATATATCATTGATTTTGAGATTAAAACAAACAAGAAATCCCAATTGTTGTCAGCAATTGGGATTCTATCTAACTTTCTCTTCTTAAGCTCGAACAGCTTCTTCAGTCTTACCTGCCATTTCATCTAAAATTTTTAAAGCTCGCTCTAAAACAGTAGTATCATCAATCATAACCAATCCACCATCTGGTCCAGGTTCCAAGTGAATCCCAACACTTTTCCCCTCCTTAAAATTGTGTCCACCGAAAAAATTTCTTACAGTGTCAACATTCAGTCCAAGTTCATCGGCTATTCTATGCATACTACCACTAGGCAATGAGTCTTTAATCTTACGTAATTCATTAAATGTTATTGTTCTCATATTCATAAATTTAATGGTTAATACTCTGTACTTTTTATTATCACGCTATAAACTTAAGGAAAAAAAAGGATAAAACAAACTATTTCTTTATCTTTTTTCAAAAAGAATATTGCCTCTCCAAAAAATAATCATTTTCAAGTATGCAGAATTATAAGTACAGAGAAAAAGCTCCTAAAAATAGACAGAAACAGCTCGTATAAAGCAGAATTATCGGGTTTATACGAGCTGTTTTTAGAATACAGGGAAAATTTAAATACCTTCTATGGCAGAAGCTGGAACCCACCCTACTTTACCATCTTCCAAACGAATTTCTTTCCATTCACGCATAGAGTTGTCTTTTATCTCAACTTTACGTCCCTCATGAAGAATGAACAGACTTGTACCACTTTCACTGGGAGTACTACGCACTGTGACACTAGGTGCCAACACTATAGCTTCGTTACGTTCCATCAGTTCGCCTTTTTGCTGAGCAGCAAACACATTACTCAATATAACAAGAACCAGGAATACTATTCCTGCAATAAATCCCACTTTCTTTCCCGTAATCTGTTTTGAAAAGAAAAAGAGATAGAACGAAACGAGTAATAGTACAAAGAACACAATCCCCAACTTAGCCCATGCGTCTACGCTAAGACAATTAATCAACGATTTAGTCCAAGATACAAAGAAAACCTCAGGAATTGGGATTACCTTATCGATTGTCTTAGAACGTGCTATCTCCAAATTTGCACGAATATCAGCATTACCAGGTTCCAACAACAAGGCACGCTCATAATTCAATATAGCTCTTGCTATATCATCTGCCTTATAATAACTGTTGCCAAGATTATAATAGACCTCTGCAGCCTCTCCCTTCTTTAACAGATTCTCATATATTTGAATGGCAGAAGCATAATCATTCCGTATATAAGCGCTGTCACCTTCAGCCTTTGTCACATTGCTTTCTTGCCTTGCAGCAGAGAATTCCGCATGTGAACCGACGGATGTAGAGTCACTAGCAGTCTGTAATGTATCTACAGATGCAGAATTCTGCCCATAGGCAGTAATTGCCATCACTAGACTAAGAGTAAAAAACAATATTTTATTCATTACCATTTCCTCCTGATTAATGTTTTATCGAGTTTTCCATTTTACTGATAACTTCCAAAGAAGCTGAATATACCTTATCCATAGCCTGGTTATCATCACCCGGAGCAAAGCGGGCAAACTCACAGTTATTCAATGCATCGAGGAATTCCTTTATCAACGCATCATTCACACCATAATTACGAAGTTCCTCTTCGATATTATCCTTAGACAAACGGGATACCGGAATGTTCAGTTTATCACTGATATACCCCCAAAGAGCTTTCAAAACCTCATCATAAAACGCATCTTTCTTATTCTCAGCCAATAATTTACCAGCTTGTTTCATACGTTTCACCGCCACTTTATTGGCTTTCTTGGTACGCATCTTTGCTACATTTGCATTGGCTGCTATTTGCTTACGATAGATGACAAAGAATGTAATGAATGCAATACCCGGTATCAAATAAAGCAACCAATACGTCAACGAACCGAAGAAGAAATCACCTTTGGGAGACAGAGTTACGTTATTCTGCTTGATAAAACGAATATCCTCGTTCAATACTTTCAACTCTTCCTTGCTTGTAAAGTTTGCAATAGTCTGAGCAGCATTACCTACTCCCTTTTCCACATGCAATTCATACTCCTCCGTAGTCAACGTCTTATACGAACGGGAATTAATATCAAAATAACTGAACTTTACGGCAGGAATCTTATAAGTTCCAGCATTACGAGGAATTGCCAGATACTCAATGACCTTACTACCGGAGAGGCCCGAATTTGTCAGACGGAATTTATTGTCCACCTTCGGATCATATACTTCAAAATCCTCGGGGAATTTAACTTCCGGATTAGAAAGCAATTTCAGATTACCGGTACCAGAAATGACAAGTTTGACAGTAACAGCATCATTGGTCTTGACATTTGTACTATTGATAGAAGAAGTTATATTGAACTCTCCCACTCCTCCCGAAAAATCGGCTGGCTTACCTGCCGGCAAGGGCTTTACGTCAATTGTCAGTTGCGGAGTCAAAATTGTCTTTTTAACTTCTACGTAATTGCTTCCTCCATTGAAAAATGCCTCGAACGGATCAGCAACTTGTGTAGCCTTTGCAATGGAAGCATCAAAGCGTGCAGCATCAATTGTCAGCTTACCGGCTTGTTGCGGGAACAACACAAACTGACGATAGATTGTAGACTGATAATTTCTACCTTTATAATGCTCCAATCCCCATCTTCTGTCATTAGGCAATTCTACTTCCTGAGAATGGAATCCTTTGAAGTCAGGCAATTTCACATTATCAAACATACGTAAGTCCACCAAGGTATATATCTTGTATGTCAGCAGAAAAGCCTCTTGTTCATACACCGTCATCTTACTGGCAGTAGCTGTAATAAACAAATCACTATTCGATACAGATGTCCCGGAAGAAGCGCGGCTGGCAGTGCCCTCACTCTGTTTGCCACCATTTCCAGAAGCTCCATTAGCAGCCTGATCTGCCGGAAGAACCCTTACTTGTACAGAATTCGAAACCATTTGGTTACCATCAGCAGTGATAGTGGCTCCTGGAATGGTAAAATCACCTTCTGCAGTCGCCATTAAAATATAAGTGAATGTAATACTGCTGGTTGAAGTCGTCTGCCCATTAATCATCTGCACGCTACTCTGTTGCGAGCGGCTGGGCCCCATCAACACATCAAATCCCTTCATAGAAGGAGCACGAAAATCCCTTACCTTTTGTGTAGTCACCGTATACGACAGTCTGAACTGGTCTCCTACCGCCACAGCGTCAGGAGCAGACGCAGTAAACGATACCTTGCCATCGGCAAAGACATTCATACCGACTGCAATCAGTGCTATCCATAAGAAAACTATTTTTCTCATATATTATTTCCTATTATGTTTGTTACCAATCTTTTTCCAGACGACCTCCTTGAAGTACCTGCTGCTTTTTCACTTTATCCTGCACATCCTTCTCGTCTTGCATGACAGAGTTCAATAGCTGTTCTGCATTTTCCTTAGACATCTCATTATCTTTTTTTTCCGGCTGAGAAGGTTGTTGTTGCTGGTCTTGATTCTGTTGCTGGTCTTTCTGCTGATCCTGCTGTTTATCCTGCTCCTTCTGTTGGTCCTGTTTATCCTGATCTTGATTCTGATCCTGGTTCTGCTGCTGGTCTTGCAACTGTTTCTGTGCCAAAGCAAGGTTATAGCGCGTTTCATCATCTTTCGGATTATTGCGTAACGACTCCTTATAGGCTTCTACCGCCTTTGCATAATCCTTCTGAGAATGAAAGATGACTCCCATATTATGATAAATCTGTGCTAAGTTCGATTTGTCCTTTTCTATCTTGGTAGCTCCCACATATTGCTCCATCGCTTCCTGCAGCTTGTTCTGCTGGGTCAATGTATTTCCCAGGTTGAACATGGAAACCGTTGACTTCGGGTTTACCTCCAAAGCCTTCCGATAGTTCACTTCTGCATCCACATATACGCTATCCTTAAAAAAACGGTTTCCCTTACGGATATAATCGCGTTCCGCCTTCTGTGCAGAAGCTGAAACTGCCACTAACAGCAGCAAAACTATTCCAATATATTTTTTCTGTAACATACGCATCATTTCTTATTAGAGAATAAATGAATGTTGCGGAACAGAGGATTCTTGCGCTCCAATATCAACATCTCAGCCAGTAACAACAGCAGAATAATCCATGCCACTGCCTGAAACTGTTCATTGAATTCCGTGTACACCTGTGTTTCCACATCTGCCTTTGCCATCTTGTTGATTTCCTGACTAATCGCTTTCTGTGCACCGTTGGTATTGTCTACGCGCACATAAATACCATTTCCTGCCTGAGCAATTTCCTGACACATCTGCTCATTCAAGCGAGTAACGATTACATTACCTTCACGGTCACGACGATAATCATTAGTACCCTCTATTGGAATAGGGGCACCCTCAGGCATACCTACCCCTAATACATTGACCTGGATACCTTTCTCTGCAGCAGCCTTAGCTGCTTCTACGGCACCACCTTCATGGTTTTCACCGTCGGTGATGACAATAACAGTACGTCCCACTCCTTCTTGAGGTGTAAAACTCCGGGCAGCCAGATTTATTGCAGCTCCAATTGCCGTACCTTGCTTGGAAATCAGCGAAGGGTCGATGGACTCCAAAAACATCTTGGCAGAAATATAATCACTCGTAATAGGCAACTGGGTAAATGCGTCACCTGCAAAAACAATCATACCGACCTTGTCATTCTGCATCTTATCTACCAACTGCGCCACCAGCCGTTTTGCCTTCTGCAAGCGGCTTGGCTGTACGTCTTGTGCCAGCATGGAATTGGATATATCCAACGCAATCATCACTTCCACTCCCTGGCGTTTTACCGTCTCCAGTTTGGAACCAAACTGCGGACGTGCCAGCAGTACCGTGAACAACCCGATAGCCGCAAAAACCAACCAAAACTTCACATCCGGACGGTATTTGGAAACATCCGGCATTAGCTGTGCCATCAGTATAGGGTCACCAAATTTACGAATGGCTTTCCTCCTCCGATAATTGGAGTACAAGTAGAAGGCCGCCAATAAAGGCAGCAGCAGCAACAAGTACAAATATGCAGGTTCTTCAAATCGAAACATCTTTTTATTTACAATTTAGCAATTTACAATTTACAATTTGGCTACGCAATGACTGATACACTAAAAGACATTCTCCGTTTTTACGGTATCTTCTTCAATATAGAGTTGCGTAACAGTACCTCCAGTAATACGCACAAGAAAGCAGCCAACGCAAACCAGCGGTACTCTTCCTGGCGCTTGCTGTATTCTTTTACATTCAATTTTGTTTTCTCCAGCTTGTCTATCTCCTCGTACACTTCCTTCAACTTCGAGTTGCTGGTGGCACGGAAATAGTTACCTTCCGTTGTTCCGGCAATCTGTGTCAAAGTCTTTTCATCAATTTCGACGGGCATATTGACATATTGCACTGTTCCGCCTACCGGATAAGGATAAGGAGCCATACCATTGGTTCCTACCCCAATAGTATAAACGCGAATGCCAAAACTCTTGGCTATTTCAGCAGCCGTCAAAGGAGAAATATCACCTTTATTATTGACACCGTCCGTCAGCAGAATAATGACTTTCGACTTTGCCTTGCTATCCTTCAAACGGGTAACGGCATTGGCAATACCCATACCGATTGCCGTTCCGTCTTCAATCAGCCCGCACTTCATATCTTTAAGCAAGTTCAACAATACGGCATGGTCTACTGTCAACGGACATTGCGTAAAGCTTTCTCCAGCAAACAAAGTTATACCTATATTGTCATTCGGACGTCCGTTAATAAACTCTGCCGCCACATCCTTCGCCGCTTCCAACCGGTTAGGTTTCAGGTCTTCGGCCAGCATACTGGTAGAAACGTCCATAGCAAGCATGATATCAATACCCTCAATCTCACTGTTCTGCCAGCTATCGGTGGTTTGCGGACGTGCCAAAACAAGAATAATCAGTATCAAGGCAATTATCCGCAATACAAACGGTACATGCAACAAATAGTTCTTATAGCTTTTAGGGGTATGGGCATACACACGGGCATCCGAAATCTGAAGCGTAGCTTCACTATTCTTCCGCTTCATAATATACCATACTATATAAGGTATAAGCAACAGCAGCAAAAATAAATATTCAATATTGGCAAAAACCATATTTATGTACGATTTAACGATTTACAATTCAGCTTCGCTCCAAACATCCCTCACTTTTCACTCATGTATATCCGATTGAAGTCACTTTTCCTGTATTAAGCAAAATAATTATACAACTCCAATCCGATATATATCAATGAACTGACAAGGGCTACAGCCAACACTACAATACCCGTTCCCAGCAAAACCTTGGTACGCAAAGAACGTTTCTCGATAATGGTAATCTCCGTAGGCTGCGGCTTGGCATTCTCCTCTTCTTTCTCCTTGGTTTCATTAATAAAGTCAATGGCATTAATCAGGTTAGCGTCATTTTCGTTCATCAATGGATTATGCTTGGCAAATTTCACCAAATCAGCAGTCTGGAACAATTCACGCAAATCCGATATTGCTTCCTTATCTTTCATTTCCAGCAACTTGTCTATGATTTCCGTAGAAGTCATTTCCAAAGCATTGAAACCAAAACGGTCTTTTATATATGTACGAAGAGCATCAGTCAATTCCGTATAATATTCCTTCGGTTCCCCTTTCTGCCATACCTTCTCATTCTTGATACGTTCTATCTCCTGCATAGCCAACTGATGGGGAGGCAGCTTAGGTTCTACCTTCACCTTACGGATAATAGGCTTATTGTCGAAGAAGCGCATTATCAGATAGACAAGTAATATCCCTATCGGGATAATCAGCGCACCACAAGCCATAAGACCATACCAGTCTTCCCAGGCAAAAGGCGCTTGCATCACTGTTTTGGGACCGAAGAACTGTTCCGGATTCTCCGGGTCTAACGGGACATTCACCGAATATACTTTCAAGGCCAACGCTTTGGAGCGATACTTCTCATTATCCACTGTCACTTCCATAGGCGGCAGATAATAAAGAGCCGAGTCGAAAGAGGTAACTGTATACTCTTGAGTTATCAATGCACGCCGGCCATCATTCAGCAGTTGCGTATCCGGCTTGGCCACATCAATAATTTCAACCCCATTCACCAGCGTATCGGTATATACCGGGAATATGGCACGCTTATCGGCATCCAGAGATACTTGAAGCTTTATCTTTGCCTGCTCTCCAATAAGAATCTGCAAAGAGTCAATCGTAGCATCTACCGTTACCGACTGGGCTACTACCCTTCCCGACCATGCTATCAATAACGCTATCAGAAATAAATATCTTTTCATTTTCCGATTAATTTCGTTTCGCAAACAAATTCATCAATGCCTTGACATAATCCTGGTCGGTACGTACCGACACATTGTCGACATTACTCTTGGTAAACGTTTCATTCAATTCCGCCTGCTTGTTCACCCACCAATCATGATGGGCACGGCGCACGGCACGCGAGGAGGTGTCAATCCACTGCTCATGTCCCGTCTCGGCATCCCTAATCTTCATCAGTCCTACGGGTGGCAATTCTTCCACACGACGGTCGTACACCTGAACGGCAACCAGGTCATGCTTACGATTGGCAATGGTCATGGCGTTCTTGAAACTTTCCTGGTCGATGAAGTCGGACAAGACAAATGCCGTGCAACGGCGTTTCATCACATTCGTCAGATATTCCAATCCCAAACGGATGTTCGTCCTCCGGCTTTCCGCATGAAAATCTATCAGTTCGCGGATGATGTAAAGTATATGCTTACGTCCCTTCTTGGGCGGAATAAACTTCTCAATCCGGTCCGAAAAGAAGATGACACCAATCTTGTCATTATTCTGAATGGCAGAGAATGCCAGTGTAGCGGCAATTTCCGTCACCATATCCTTCTTCATCTGCTTTACCGTACCGAACTCCAAACTACCGGAAACATCTACCAACAACATCACTGTCAATTCGCGCTCCTCCTCAAACACCTTGACGTAAGGCTTGTTGAAGCGGGCGGTCACATTCCAGTCAATGTCGCGTATGTCGTCGCCAAACTGATACTCGCGCACCTCGGAGAATGCCATACCTCTACCCTTGAAGGCAGAGTGATACTGCCCGGCAAAGATATTGTTGGACAATCCGCGCGTCTTTATCTCAATCTGACGGACTTTCTTCAAAAGTTCTGTTGTTTCCATTGATTTATTTTAATAATCTCATTTAAGCACACAAGCGCAATTTAGTTTATAACAGAAACTTCCCTATGAAAAGGGGTGAGGTTTTCGGTACTCAACCCTAAGGTTTACGACGCTAAGCCTCAGGTATAGGATTGTAAACCTCAAGTTTACGAAAACCTCTATTATGCGTTAGGGCACTTCAACCTTGTTCAGTATCTTGCTGACGATTTCATCAGATGTCATATTGCTGGCTTCCGCCTCGTAAGTCAAGCCGATACGGTGGCGAAGTACGTCGTGTGCCACAGCGCGCACATCCTCCGGAATGACATAACCGCGACGCTTGATGAACGCGTAGCTACGGGCAGCCAAGGCCAAGTTGATGGAAGCACGGGGCGAACCGCCGAAACCAATCATGTCTTTCAGTTCTTTTAAATCATATTTTTCCGGATAACGGGTAGCAAATACAATATCAACAATATATTTTTCTATTTTCTCATCCAGATACACCTGGCGAACCACTTTACGAGCTTCAATAATTTCGTCTGCCTTCAAAATGGGCTTCACTTCAAATTTATCACCATTGATATTCTGACGGATAATCAGTTTCTCCTCTTCCAGCTTCGGATAGTCTATTACGACTTTCAGCATGAAACGGTCCACTTGCGCTTCGGGCAGCGGATAAGTACCTTCCTGCTCGATAGGATTCTGTGTGGCAAGCACCAGGAATGGTTTGGGCAACCCGAAAGTTTCATTGCCGATAGTAACTTGACGTTCCTGCATGGCTTCCAGCAAAGCACTCTGTACTTTGGCCGGAGCACGGTTGATTTCATCAGCCAAAACAAAGTTTGCGAAGACCGGACCTTTTTTTACTTGGAATGTTTCATCCTTCTGGCTGTAAACCATTGTACCTATTACGTCGGCAGGCAACAAGTCAGGCGTAAACTGAATGCGGCTGTATTGCGCATCAATCAACGAAGCAAGCGTCTTGATAGCTAAAGTCTTTGCCAAACCGGGCACACCTTCCAACAACACATGTCCATCGGACAACAAACCAATTAACAACGACTCTACCAGATGCTTTTGTCCTACAATGACCTGGTCCATACCTGTGGTAAGATTGGTAACGAAAGCACTTTGTCTTTCAATCCGCTCATTCAGTTCGCGGATGTCAATTGTTTCAGCCATAAATCAATCTATTTTTTAATGTTTAATTTCTTCATTTATCCGGTTTTGAACCGGCAATTATTTTTTTCGCTCCCAAAAGTACGGGAATAAATTAACCATACCAACTAATTTTTATTAAAAAACTATGCGAAACCTTTTAGATTAAACTACTTTCATAGAGTTTAGTATTTAACAAAAAAGAAGCAGTAATTTTTTACTGCTTCTTGGCTAATTTCGGTATCTTGATAGTGGTACCATAAGGTACATTATCCGGATTCTTGATTACGCCGGGATTATGCTTCACGATATAAGGCCAAAGCGCTTTTGTCCCATAAAAACGAAGCGCCACCCTAGTCAGCGTTTCCCCTTCCTTGATGGTATAAGTGGTTTCTGTTCCCACAATCGTATACCCCACAGAATCCGGTTCAAACGGTGCAACTGTCTTTTTCTGCTCTTTTTTAGGAGCGGGAGACTGTGCCTGTACATTTTCCTTTGGAGTTGTTGTAAGCGCAGGAGTTGTTGTAGCAACAGTTTCTGCCACAGTATCTGTCCGGGCAGGAACTACAACATCTTTTGAAACAATGCTGTCTGTCAAGGCAATATTGTCTTGACCGGCAGGGACATCCACCTTTTCAGTAACAGATTCCTTCACATCCGAGTCTGCAACCTCTTCTACAAGAGGCTTTGCAGTAAGTTTGTCAAGCAAGTCCGGATAATACATGAAAGCTACGGCACCACCACACAACAACACTACAAATACAACGATGCCTATAAAATATTTCATAGTCGAAGAATCTGCCGTATCTTTTATCACTGGCTCAGACGGTTCCGGTTCAACAGCAACTATATTTTCAGGCATTGCTTCAGGTTCAGTTTTTTCCGGTTTCTCCTCTTCAACTTCCGGTTCGGGCTCAACTAACGGCTCTTCGACTACAGTTTCCACCAAAGGTTCTTCTATCGTGGCTTCTTCCACTAAGGCAACCTTCTCCTCCACCTCTTGTTCCGGAGTTTTGATTTCAGTATCTTCATCATCTTCACTGTCATTTTCCTGCAGGGTGTCCTCAAGCACCGTAGCGTCATTCAAAACTACAGTTTCAAAATGCGAAAATGGTCTATTGATAATATCTTTCAAAGCCGGTTCCGGTGTAAACGACACTTTTGTATGCCCTTGTATCTCAAACCTTTCCCCCGTATTCACATTAACGCTTTCACGACTCCCGACATCTATCAGCTTGAAAGTCCCCAAACCTCGTATCTTCACATATTTGTCCTTCTCCAAAGACTCCTCAATCAGCTGGAAGAATTCTTTCACAAAACTATCCGCATTCTTCTTGCTCATGCCATGCCTTTCAGCCAGCGTGTCAATCAGGTCTTGTATGTTCAGTTTCTCGTTCATAATACGGGAGATTTTTTAAAAGCCGGTTACTTAAACTTATCCTTTAACAATGTACTCGGCTTATAGGTCAATACCAATTTGGGAGGCACCAGCATACGTTGCTTTGTAGTCGGATTCACAGATATACGCTCTGCCTTCTTTTTCACTTCGAATGTACCGAACCCTTGTATAGAGATAATATTCCCCTCCTCCAACTGCCGTGTCATATCTGCCAGCAATGAAGCAACCAGCTCAGAAGTATCTTTCAATGTGTACCCTAACCTCCGCGACAATTCAGAAGTAAACTCTTTGTTATTCAAAATGTAAGCCTTTAAATTGAACTACGGTGCTATATTAGCAAATCTTCTTCACATATGCAAGAAGATAAGGAAAAATCTTTAAATTATTCGTCCAAAAAGGTCGAAATCATCGGAATTTACTATCTCTACGTGGTAAAAGTTACCTATATGCAACGCCCTGTCTCCACGCTCAATCAAAACCTCAGGATCCACTTCGGGAGAATCAAATTCTGTACGTCCAATATAATATTCGCCTTCCAGCCGGTCAATGATTACTTTCATCTGCCTGCCTACTTTCTCCGCACTCAACTCCCCTGAAATGCCTTGTTGAATAGACATTAACTCATCCAAGCGCGCTTGTTTCACTTCCTGGGGAATAGAATCCTCATATTCAGCAGCGGCATACGTCCCTTCTTCTTCCGAATACGCAAAAGCCCCCATTCTATCGAAACGCACTTTACGGACAAACTCTTTCAGCTCCTCAAAATCGGCTTCAGTTTCTCCTGGATGCCCCACCATCAGTGTAGTACGGAGATGAATACCGGGAACCTCCTCACGGAATTGTTCTATCAGCTTATACGTCTCATCCTTCGTCACATGGCGACGCATCTTTTGCAGCATATTGTCACTGATATGTTGCAGGGCAATATCCATATATTTGCATACATTGTCACGCTCGCGCATCACACGGAATAAATCAGCCGGAAAATGTGCCGGATAGGCATAATGCAAGCGTATCCACTCCACTCCGGGAATATCCGAAATCCGCTCAACAAGCTCGGGCAACATTTGCTTCTTATATAAATCTACTCCGTAATAGGTCAACTCCTGGGCTATAACCTGGAATTCCTTTACACCCCGTGCAACCAGATACTTCACCTCGTCAAGTATCTCCTCCATCGGGCGCGACACATGCCGTCCCGTAATGATGGGAATAGCACAATAAGAACATTTACGGTCACACCCTTCGGATATCTTCAAATAGGCATAATGCTTGGGAGTGGTCAATGTGCGCTCTATGTGCAGCTCGTCATGATAGGCCTTTCCCAAATCCTGCAACAACTCTCTCCAATTGAATTTACCATAGAATTTATCCACCTGGGGAATTTCAACGGCCAATTCCTTCAGATAACGTTCCGAAAGGCAACCCATTACATAAAGCTTCTCCAAGTTTCCTTCCTCCTTGGCCTGCGCAAATTCCAGAATCATATTAATGGATTCCTCCTTGGCGTCACCGATGAAACCGCAAGTATTGATTACGGCAATCTGTCCCTTCGGTCTTTCCGCATCATGTGTCACATGGAATCCCACTTCCTCCAACTGACGCATCAAATGTTCCGAATCCACCAGGTTTTTAGAACATCCTAAAGTGATGATATCTATAGTCTTCCGTTTCATGCATTCTCCCCGAACAGTGAATCAACAAATTCCTTTTTACGGAACACCTGCAAATCTTCCATTCCTTCACCCAATCCAATATATTTAACCGGAATTTTAAACTGGTCTGAAATGCCGATGACTACGCCACCCTTGGCTGTTCCGTCCAACTTTGTAACAGCCATTGCCGTAACCTCCGTTGCCAGAGTGAACTGCTTGGCTTGTTCGAATGCATTCTGTCCGGTTGAGCCATCCAACACAAGCAACACCTCATTCGGAGCATCAGGAACAACCTTCTTCATCACATTCTTGATTTTCGTCAGTTCATTCATCAAACCGACTTTATTATGAAGGCGTCCTGCCGTATCTATAATTACCACATCGGCATTATTGGCAGTTGCGGAACTCAGTGTGTCAAAAGCGACAGAAGCCGGGTCAGCACCCATTTTCTGCTTTACAACAGGCACACCTACCCGTTCACCCCATATCACCAACTGCTCCACAGCAGCAGCACGGAAAGTATCGGCAGCACCCAGATAAACAGACTTTCCGGCTTTCTTGAACTGATAAGCCAGTTTGCCAATCGTAGTAGTCTTCCCTACACCATTGACGCCCACTACCATAATGACGTATGGTTTCTTCGCAATCGGCGCTTCAAAGTCATCCACATCCTCCGAATTATTCTCTGTAAGCAACGCTGCGATTTCATCACGTAAAATATGATTCAGCTCAGTGGCATTCATATATTTGTCGGCTGCTGCACGCTTTTCGATACGTTCAATAATTTTCAGTGTCGTTTCCACGCCCACATCCGAAGTTATCAACACCTCTTCCAGATTATCCAATACTTCATCATCAACTTTTGACTTTCCTGCCACGGCACGCGCAATCTTGCCAAACACACTTTCTTTGGTCTTAGATAATCCTTTATCTAATGTTTCCTTTTTTTCCTTGGAGAAAAAACTAAAAAATCCCATACACTAATTATTTTTATGCAACCTGTTTTCGCATTCCCTGCAAAGATAGTGCAAACCGGATGCAGAATAAAATGAACCCGTTCATTTTTTATGCCGAGGTGCAGCCTATCTTCGCATTTTCAGCAAAGATATAACAAAACTGACGAATATTAAAAACTTCGTCCTCTTTTTAAAAAGAAATCCCCTTACCGGAAATACCGACAAGGGGGATCTTTATAAGTCATCAGCGCTTTACAGCCACTGTATTTATCTTATTTCTTAAAGAAGTTCTGAACATCTTCATTACGGACCATCTGTTCATCAAAGATGTAAGCACCAGTCTTAGGAGACTTCACCATTTTGATAACCTTTGTATAAGAACGTCCTTCTTTGCTTCCTTCGTGCAAGGTTGCTACCGCTTTCTTTGCCATAAGTTATAGATTTATTATTTAATTTCTTTATGTACTGTCACTCTCTTCAGAATCGGATTGTATTTCTTCAACTCCAATCTCTCTGTGGTATTCTTTCTGTTCTTCGTCGTAATATAACGAGAAGTACCCGGCATACCGCTATCCTTGTGTTCTGTGCATTCCAGAATCACCTGTACTCTGTTACCTTTTGCTTTCTTTGCCATAATCAGTATTCTCCTCTACTTTAGCCAATAACTTTAATGCTTTTCCAATCACAATAACCTTTAGCTACCGCATCTTTCAAAGCAGCGTCCAGTCCTTTCTTATTAATAATGCGCAAACCATTAGCGCAAATGCTAAGGCTGATCCAGCAATCCTGCTCTACATAGTAGAACTTCTTGTTAAACAAGTTCAAATCAAAGGTTCTCTTTGTTCTTCTCTTTGAGTGTGAAACATTGTTGCCAATCATGGCCTTCTTTCCGGTAATTTGACAAATCTTTGACATTTCTATCTTAATTTTATAGTTTTCTTTTTTGCCTATTTCAAACAGAGCGCAAAGTAAGCACTTTTATCGTTACCAAACAAGTTTTTCTTAAAATAATTCACTGTATGATAGCATTTTTTCCTCATTTCAGCTTCTCACAAAGCAACAAAAGGGCATTTTGAATTGCTTTTTCCACATTTCCCTTTCTTCCCTCGTCCCCCTCCTGCTTCATGGCAACTATTTCATTTTTATAGGCAGCAGCTATCCACACCGTACCCACTGGTTTTTCCGGAGTCCCACCTCCAGGACCTGCAATACCGGAAGTAGCCACTGCACAATCTGTTTTCAGCGTTTTCATCGCACCTTTCACCATTTCTGTAACAGTTTCGCGGCTTACTGCTCCATGTTTTTCCAAAGTTTCGGCAGATACATGCAGCAAAGACATCTTTATTTCATTGGAATACGCCACTATACTACCATTAAAGTATTCCGAACTGTCGGGAACGGAAGTAATCAAAGCGGCAATCCCTCCACCCGTACAACTTTCTGCGGTGGAAAGGGACAATTTCTTTGCTTTCAGCAGCTCTCCTACCTTTTCTTCCAACTTCATACCTTATTATATATTATCCTAAAGTTACGCGTGAATAAGCAGGTGCTTCCATCGGACAAAAATCCTTATCCATATACTTGAAGTATCCGGTAATGGCAATCATGGCAGCGTTATCCGTTGTGTAGCTGAACTTCGGAATAAATATTTTCCAACCATACTTCCCGGCATGCTCACGGAAAGCATTACGCAATCCGTTATTGGCAGAAACGCCTCCTGCAACAGCCACTTCCTTTATTTTATATTGTTTGGCAGCTTTGCGCAACTTATCCATCAAGATATCTACAACGGTAGCTTCCAGTGATGCCGCCAAATCCGTCTTGTGATGTTCGATGAAATCGGGGTCGTCCTTCATCCAGTCGCGCAGAGAGTAAAGAAACGAGGTCTTAAGTCCGCTGAAACTATAATCCAACCCTGGAATATGCGGTTTGCTGAACGAGAAGGCTTTAGGATTACCTTGCCGAGCCAGTTTGTCAATAATCGGACCACCTGGATATCCCAATCCCATTACCTTCGAGCATTTGTCAATGGCTTCACCGGCGGCATCATCAATGGTCTGCCCCAAAATTTCCATATCGTTATAGGCTTTCACCAAGATAATCTGTGAGTTTCCACCGGAAACCAGCAAGCAGAGGAAAGGAAATTCCGGCTGCACATTATCTTCACCTTCTGCTTTAATGAAATGAGCTAAAACATGGCCAGTCAAATGATTAACATCAATCATGGGAATGCCTAATGAACGGGCGAACCCTTTGGCGAAAGATACCCCCACCAACAACGACCCCATCAATCCCGGTCCACGCGTAAAGGCCACAGCACTCAATTCCTCTTTGGTTACTCCGGCGCGTTTCAATGCCTCATGCACTACCGGAACTATATTTTGTTGGTGCGCGCGGGAAGCCAGTTCAGGCACTACCCCGCCGTATGCTTCATGCACAGCTTGGCTGGCCACCACATTCGAAAGCAGATAACCATCTTTGATGACAGCTGCAGAAGTGTCATCACAAGAAGATTCTATTCCCAAGATTATTGTACTCATAATGTTTATTTACGTTTAAACGCTGCAAAAGTAGTGATAAAAGTACGATTCATAACGTATTATTTCATATTTTTGTTGGCTGATTATAAAAATTAACCGCCTATCAGAAAGCTAAAAAAAACAGTACGCTGGGTACTCGGTATTGTATTGGGATTGTATATCGGTACCATATTGTTGCTGAACATTCCATCCGTTCAGCGACAAATGTCTGTATTTGTTGCCAATGAACTGGCTTCCATACTGGACAGCAAGATTTCCATTGGGCGAATAAACATAGGATTGCTGAACCGCATCATCATCGACGACCTGCTCCTGGACGACCAGTCTGGCAAGGAAATGCTGAAGGTGACCCGTCTTTCTGCCAAATTCGATATTCTCCCCCTATTCAGCGGCAAAATATCCATCAGTAACATACAATTGTTCGGCTTTAACATCAATCTGAACAAGCAGACTCCCAAGGATAAACCTAATTTTCAGTTTGTACTCGACGCATTCGCATCCAAAGATACGGTTCAAAAGAAAAACAACCTGGATCTCCGTATCAATTCCTTACTGATACGCCGCGGAAAGGTTTCATATGATGTGCTGTCCGAGAAAGAGACTCCGGGAAAGTTCAATCCACAGCATCTCCGCTTGCGTAACATTATTGCAAATATCTCCCTAAAAGCATTGCAAAATGATTCTATCAATGCTGCCATCAAGCGTCTGAGCATCGAAGAAGAACATTCCGGATTTGAATTGAAGAAACTAAGCCTAAAGGTTATCGGTAATGACCAACGGATGAAAATCGAAAATTTCGCCATCGACCTCCCCAACACCTCTTTGGCAATGGATACTATACACATGGATTATGACAGTCTGGGGGCGTTTGACAATCTTGCCCAAGATGTCCGTTTCTCATTCCATTTGCTGCCCTCTCAAATCGCCTTGCAGGATTTATCGGCTTTTGTTCCGGCTTTTGGTTCCTTCAAGGAAAAATTGCAAGTAGAGGTACAGACAGACGGCACCATCAATCAACTGAATTGCCCGCACCTTTCCGTCTCTGTCGGAAATCATTTTTATCTGAGGGGAGACGTATCTCTACAAGACCTTTCCCATCCGGAAAATGCTTATATATTCGGTAATTTGTCCAATTTGTACGCAGACCCGGAAGGAATTGCCTTCTTTGTCCGGAATTTCAGCAAGAACTATAATGGAGTACCTCCCGTCCTGCAACACTTAGGAACGGTTTCCTTCCGTGGAGAAGTCTCGGGCTACTTCACAGACCTCGTAACTTACGGACAAGTACGCACTGACATCGGAACCATCCAAACTGACGTAAAACTAAGTTCTAACAAAGATAAAGGTTATTTTGCCTATTCCGGTGCAGTGAAAACCAAAGAGTTTGAGCTGGGCAAGATGCTGGATAACAAAAAACTGGGTAAAGTAACTTTCAATCTGGATGTCAACAGCAGCCATTACGAAAACCAATACCCGTCCGTACTGCTGAAAGGGCTGGTTGCCTCCATTGATTACAGCGACTACAATTACGAAAATATCACCCTAGATGGAGAATACAAGCAGGGAGGCTTCACGGGAAAAATCGCCTTGGATGACACCAATGGTTCTGTTATTTTGAACGGTACCATCAATACCGCCAGTCGGGTACCGACTTTCAACTTTCAGGCAAGCATCGACAAATTTCGTCCTCATGCCCTACATCTGACACCCAACTATGAAGATACGGAAATATCAGTCAAAGTCAAGGCGGACTTCACCGGCGGTTCCATTGACGAGATGAACGGTGAAATCAACATTGACAGCTTATCGTTCGCAGCTCCGGAAACACAATACTTCCTGGACAACCTGAAGATATCCGCCATAAGAGAAAGCGAAAACCAGAAACGGCTGACCATCCAATCCAACTTTCTCCAAGGTAGCATAGAAGGCGATTATTCTTATCGTACCCTGCCTGCCAGTGTACTGAATATCATGCGTCGTTATATCCCCGCCTTGATTCTGCCAGACAAGAAACCCATAGAGACGGAGAACAATTTCCATTTCGACATGCACATTTACAATACGGAACTGCTCTCCACCGTCTTTCAGATTCCGGTAAAAGTATATACCCATTCCACCATTAAAGGATACTTCAATGACAAGGCACAGCGGCTCCGTGTAGAAGGCTATTTTCCTCGTCTCCGCTATGAAAACAAATTCATCGAATCCGGAATGTTCCTTTGCGAGAATCCCGGTGACCAGTTTCATACACGCCTACGCTTCAGCAACCGTAAATCAAGCGGCGCTGTCAATATAGCTTTAGAAGCGCAAGCCCAGAACAACAGCATACAGACCACGCTGAACTGGGGTAACAGCAGCACTGTAACCTACAGCGGGAAACTCGCCGCCGTCGCCCACTTCATCCGTGAACAGAAAGAAGCGAATGAAAACAAGAGGAAACTTCCCCCCTTAAAAACCGTCATTGATGTCCAGCCCACCAACGTGATACTGAACGATACACTGTGGGATATACATCCTTCCCAGGTAGTACTCGACTCCGGCAAAGTGTATGTCAATGATTTCTACTTCAGCCATAAAGACCGGCACTTGCGTATCAATGGCATCGTTTCACCACATCCCGAAGATACAGTACGTCTGGATTTGAAGGAAATCAACATCGGTTATGTGTTCGACATTGCAGACCTCGGAGTCAATTTCAAAGGAGAAGCCACCGGTCCGGCTTTCGCCAGCGGAGTACTGGAAAAACCCGTCATGAGCACCGATTTGTTTATCCGCAACCTCGGATTGAACGAAGGCTTGCTGGGGGATGCCAACATACACGGAGAATGGCACCACGATGTGAAGGGCATCTATCTGGATGCCCATATCCAGGAGAAAGATATCGCCAAAAGCCATGTGTATGGCTATGTCTATCCCTTGAAGCCCACCAGTTCATTGGATCTCCAAATTGAAGCGGGCGGTACCAACTTGAAGTTTATACATCATTATATGAGCAGCATCACGCCCGAATTCAACGGACGTGCCACCGGCCATGTACATTTCTATGGCAAATTCAAGGCTCTCACCATGGAAGGGCGTGTATTCGGCGATGCTTCCATGAAGGTAGACGTGCTCAACACCACTTTCTCCGTCAAAGACAGCATCTACATCGAGCCCGGCGGGTTGACCTTCCGCAACAACCGCATTTTCGACACGCAAGGGCATCAAGGCAGCATGAGCGGCTATCTGCACTATCAGCATTTCAAGAACCTGGAGTACCGTTTCAATTTCAATGTCAACGACATGCTGGTGATGAATACCAAAGAATCACCGGACTATCCCTTCTACGGCACCGTCTACGGTACGGGAAATGCCACTATTGCCGGTAATGCCCAAGATGGCGTTAACATTGACGTTGCAATGACTACCAATCGCAACACCACCTTTACCTATATAAAGGATAACGTATCTACAGCAGTCAGCAACCAGTTCATCAAGTTTGTGGACAAAACGCCACGCCGTGCCGTACAAGACTCTGTCCGCCTTTCCGACTACGAGATTGCCCAAAAGGAAATCGAGGAAGAGAAAGAGAGCGACACTGACATCCGGTTGAATCTCTTGGTAGACGCCACTCCCGACGCTACCATGAAGATTATCATGGACCCTATCGCCGGCGACTATATCAGTGGACGGGGAACCGGAAATATCCGTACTGAGTTTTTCAATAAAGGAGATGTAAAGATGTTCGGCAGTTACCGGATAAGCCAGGGAGTCTATAAATTCAGTCTGCAAGAGGTTATCCGGAAGGACTTTATTATCAGGGATGGGAGTACCATTACATTCAACGGTTCGCCGCTGGATGCCACTCTGGACATAAAAGCAGGCTATACGGTCAACTCAGCATCCTTAAATGACCTGATGCCCAACGAGGCAACCTCCGGCTACATCAGCCAGACAAATGTAAAAGTGAACTGTATGATGGACCTTACCGGACAATTGACTTCACCCGATGTAAAATTTGACATCGAGCTACCCAACGAACGCGATGAAGTGCAGGCCATTGTCCGTAACTATATTCCTACTGACGAGCAAATGAACATGCAGATACTCTATCTGTTGGCTATCGGCAAGTTCTATACCTCGGAAAACTTGGGAGCCACCCAGAATTCGAATATGATGTCCAGTGTTGTTTCATCCACCCTTTCCGGACAGTTGAATAACGCTTTATCGAACATTCTCGATGTTAATAACTGGAACTTCGGCACCAATTTCAGTACCGGTGAAAGAGGCTGGACAGACATGGAGTTCGAGACCATGCTTTCGGGGCAATTATTGAATAACCGACTACTTATCAATGGTAATTTTGGTTATCGTGACAATCCGATGGCAAATACTAATTTTGTGGGAGACTTTGAAGCGGAATGGCTCGTCAACCGTTCCGGAGACATCCGCCTGAAAGCGTACAACGAAACGAACGACCGCTACTACACCCGGACAAATCTGACAACACAAGGTATTGGTATTATCTTCAAAAAGGATTTCAACAAATGGAGTGAGCTCCTTTTCTGGAACAGATGGAAACTCAACCGGCTGAGAAAGGAACAAGAAATAAAACAAGATACCCTATCCTCTGATAAAATAAACACAGAACAGCAGATGCCCGAGGCACAATCAAAACGGAAAAGGGAGCAAAAATAAGATTGACGTTCTTACTGTCCACATTGAAGGTTTTAGAATAAGTAAATAGGCTCAAATACAGTATTTTAACATGGCTACACCCTTTATACCTAAAGGTGTAGCCATCACTCTACGATGGTATAGGCATTCAAGGCAAAGGGTGTAGCCATAAAAATACATCAGAAAGGTAATGGTCCGTCCGACCCCACACCTCCAAACGGGTTGTCCGTCTGTGGCGGAAAATCAGCAGCCGATGGAGGTGGCGGTGTTGCCGTACTTCCGATAGGCGCATTCATACGTGAACCGAATGTAGCTCCTCCACCCTCCGTCGGAGGTGGGATAACCATATCATCCTCGGGATTCTGGAAACGGGTGTACTGTCCGATAAACCTCAGACGCACATCCCCCACGGCACCGTTACGGTGCTTTGCTATGATGATTTCCGCCATACCGCGCAAGTCACTGCCATCGGCAGAAGTATAAATCTTGTAATATTCGGGACGGTGGATGAAGCAAACCATATCGGCATCCTGCTCGATGGCACCGGATTCACGAAGGTCACTCAACTGGGGACGCTTGCCTTCCTCGCCTTCACGGTTCTCCACACCACGGTTCAACTGCGACAGAGCGATGATAGGAATGTTCAGCTCCTTGGCCAAACCTTTCAATGAACGCGAAATGGTACTAACTTCTTCCTGACGGCTACCGAAAGACATTCCGCTTGCATTCATCAGCTGAAGGTAGTCGATGATGATAATCTTTACTCCGTGCTCACGTACCAGACGCCGTGCCTTCGTACGGAGTTCGAATACCGACAAAGAAGGCGTATCGTCCACATAAAGCGGAGCATCCAGCAAGTCACGCAGTTTGTAATCCAACTGTTGCCATTCATAATCTGCCAACTGACCACTCTTGATTTTCTCACTCGGAATCTCGCACACATTGGAAATCAGACGGTTCACCAGCTGCACGTTACTCATTTCAAGCGAGAACAGCGCTACGGGATTACGGAAATTCACGGCAATGTTCTTCGCCATGGAAAGCACGAATGCCGTTTTACCCATGGCAGGACGGGCTGCAATAATGATGAGGTCGGACTTCTGCCATCCGGAAGTCATCTTGTCCAGCTTGGTATAACCACTTTCCAAACCACTCAAACCATCGGTACGGGCAGCAGCTTTCTGAATCAAATCATAGGCTTCGGCAATGACAGGATTAATCTGCGTATAATCCTTCTTCATGTTCTGCTGGGAAATCTCGAACAGCTTTCCTTCGGCCTCCTGCATCAAATCGTCCACGTCCAGCGTCTCGTCGAAAGCCTTGCTCTGGATATTGCTGGTAAAAGTTATCAGTTCACGTGCCAATGCTTTCTGTGCAATGATACGGGCATGATATTCGATGTGCGCAGAAGATGCCACCTTACTGCTGAGTTGGGTAATATAGAACGGTCCGCCCACTTCCTCCAGTTCTCCCCGCTTGGAAAGCTGCTCCTTCACGGTGAGGATGTCGACCGGCTTCTGATTTACAGCCAAATCGGTAATAGCGGAATATATCAACTGATGCCTATGCTCATAGAATGACTCCGGACGAAGAATTTCACTTACCAGCGAATAAGCGTCCTTCTCAATCATCAAGGCTCCCAAGACTGCTTCTTCCAGCTCCGGCGCTTGCGGCTGGATACGTCCGTAGTCTGTTACGGGCTGTGGTGCCTTTCCTTTCGGAGTACGGGATGTTCTTCTTTGTTCTGCCACTTTAAGAATTAATAATTGAAAATTAAAAATTAAATGAATTTCCCTTTTAGAAAGGGAAAGCAAAGATAGTGCAAACCGAATACAGAACTTTCATGCTTGCATGAAAAAGTTATGTTGAGGTGCAGCCTATCTTCGCTCGTATGGCAAAGATAAGCGAATTTATTTATAAGCAGTAAATAAATCATTGTTAAGTTTTCAATCTACTATGAACAGAAATCACTAACTTTGTCTTCGGAAGCTGCACTCCAATAGCTTCTCCTTTTAATTTTAAATTATTAATTCTTAATTTTCAACGCCATGCTGACTTTTCCAAATGCCAAAATAAACCTGGGACTGAATATCACAGAAAAGCGTCCGGACGGATACCATAATCTGGAAACCATTTTCTATCCGGTTCCCATAGAAGATGCTTTGGAAATAAATATCTTGAACAAAGGAAACGGAAAGTTCCGTCTGCATCAAGCAGGTCTGGAAATTGAGGGAGAAGCAGAGAGTAACCTGGTAGTGAAAGCCTACAAGTTACTGGATGACCGGTTCAACCTTCCTCCGGTAGATATTCATCTCTTCAAGCATATTCCCTCGGGAGCCGGACTGGGTGGCGGTTCGGCCGATGCAGCCTTCATGCTGAAGCTTCTGAATAATAAGTTTGAACTCGGACTGCCGGATGACACTCTGGAAGAGTATGCCGCCAAGCTGGGTGCCGATTGTGCCTTCTTCATCAAAAACCGTCCGACTTACGCAGAAGGTATCGGAAACATATTTTCTCCCCTTCCCCTCTCACTGAAAGGATATCGGATATGGTTGGTGAAGCCGGACATTTTCGTCTCTACACGGGATGCCTTTGCAAAAATAAAACCGCATCATCCGGAAATGTCCTTGAAAGAAATTGCCCAACTTCCCGTAGAAGAATGGAACGGACGAATGGTCAATGACTTTGAAGAAAGCGTATTCCCCCAATTCCCGGCTATTGGAGAAATCAAGGAAGAGATGTACCGGCAAGGAGCTGTATATGCCTCCATGAGTGGTTCGGGGTCATCTGTTTACGGATTATTCAAGGAAGATGCCGTATTACCGGAAGTGGATTTCGGAGAAAAAACTTTTGTATACAAAGGCCAGTTCACTGATATTTAAAAATGCATCAACCAATATACTGATTTCCGGAAACAAAAATACAACAAGGTTGTTCTTACAGAAAACTCAAAACAACCTTGATTATGAAAAAGTTCAAATTCTGTATTCTGGCAGGACTACTTGCCTTGCTGTCGGTGTCCGCTTTTGCGGAAGGACGTCTTCCTGCAAATATACAAACAGCTTTTCAAACGCTCTATCCTCAAGCAACGGATGTGGAATGGGAGCAAATCGCCGGTTGCTACGTGGCAGAATTTATTGCAGATGGTCAGGAAATTGATGTCTGGTTCAATAAACAAGCGGAGTGGGTTATGACTGAAACGGATGTAGAGTCACTGGAAAAAGTGCCGGCTCCCGTGGCAGAAGCATTCATGAGCAGTACAATGACCGGCATGAGATTAAGGGATATAAGAATCATCACCTTTCCCAAACATCCCACAGTGATAATAATTGAGGTGGAACAATACAATTCCGATGAAGAATTCCAACTGTTCTATGCTCCGGATGGAAAACTATTACAAAGCCTCGATGTAACAGAACTTGGAGGAGAGATTTATCCCGGACTCTTTTTCAATGATTAATACTGACGATTGGTGATTTGTTGATGGTATCCATTCATCAACAAATCACCAATCATTCATCACTAATCATTAATATACCTCTACCCTATCAGCAATACGCTTCGCTTTGTCGCGCAGCGTGTCAAGATCACTGTCAAGAGGTGCATAACACAGCACTACACCCATACGGCGGTTTACGCGGGTAGTAGGCTTACCAAAAATACGCAGATAAGTATCCTCTTCTTTCGTAACCTCTTCCATGCCACGATAATTGGGACGTTCCTGACTGGCTATCGGAGAAAGGATGACAGCACTGGCTCCTATACGCTCCTGCTTGATGCCAGGGATAGGCAGACCAAGCACCGCACGACAGTGCAATTCAAACTCATTCAGATTCTGGGTTCCGGCCAGGGTTACCATACCCGTATCGTGCGGACGTGGAGAGAGTTCGGAGAAATAGACACCGTTCTCATGGCTGAGAAAGAATTCCACTCCCCACAATCCGGCACCGGTCAAGGCACGGGTCACTTTCTCTGCCATATCCTGCGCCTCCCTTAGATGGGCAGGGTCAATATGGGCAGGCTGGAAGCTTTCACGATAGTCCCCACCCTTCTGTACATGGCCGATAGGCGGGCAGAACAAGGTCGGACCATTCTTCTGTGTTACGGTGAGCAGTGTTATCTCACTGTCGAACTTGATGAACTCTTCAATGATAAGTTCTTTGATGTCTCCACGGCTACCATTACAGCCATACTCCCAGGCATGCTCCAGTTCGTCGGCACTCTTTACGAGAGACTGGCCTTTACCGGAAGAGGACATCAGCGGTTTCACCACACACGGGAAACCTATCTTTTCAGCAGCAGCTTTCAGTTCATCCAAAGATTTGGCATAAAAATATTTAGCAGTCTTCAATCCCAGCTCTTTAGCTGCAAGGTCACGTATGGCTTTACGGTTCATGGTAAAGTTCACGGCGCGTGCACTGGGCACTACCTGAATGCCTTCTTTCTCGAAATCATACAGACGTTCCGTACGGATAGCCTCAATTTCCGGAACAATAATATCCGGCTGGTGTTTGCGTACTACACGTTCCAAAGCATCTCCATCGAGCATGCTGAATACCTCACATTCATCTGCCACTTGCATGGCAGGCGCTCCGGCATACGAGTCGCAAGCAATGATATACTGGCCCTTACGTTGGGCGGAAATAACAAACTCCTTGCCCAACTCACCGGAACCTAACAATAAAATCTTTTTCATCAATTCTTTTATTTACAATTTTATATATTTACGATTTGACGACGTACGATGTACGATTAGAGTTACTTTAGACAATAAACCGCCACAAGCCAAAGCAATCCCAATCGTACATCGTAAATCGTCTAATAGTAAATCCTCTTATTGGTGTTGTTCTCTCAACAAGTCATTCACCGTCTTTACCGGATTGAATGTAGTCAGAGGCACTTCTACAAATACTGTGTTCCAATCACTCATGGCTCCGTTCCACAAACCGGGAAGTTCAAGCGCTTTCAGGTCCTTGCCGTTCTTGGACTTATAGGAGATGAACCCCGTCGCTTTATCCACATACTTCACAAGATTGAACTTATGTCCTTTATAGTCACGTACGGCGCAAACCAAATCCACCGGATTGAAATGGGTACCTTTTTCAAACATTTCCTTCTTTTCCGGGTCGTCCATATCAATCTGCGAACTTTCCAGAATCTGCAGAGAGATAGTACCGTCACTGTTGTATGCCAAGAACGGACCTCCGCCCGGTTCGCCTACGTTCTTCACCATACCGCAAACACGCATCGGACGGTTCAGCTTCTCTTTCAGATATATAACCAACTCGGCATCTTCCAGATTCTTTGTCTCCGGATTCTTGCAATAGAGTTGTTTCTGCAGGAATTGCAGAACTTCAAGAATTTGCTCGTGTGTATACTTCCCGCTGTCAAGCAACTGCAGATAAGCAAACGCTCTCTGCTGTAACGCTACCAGCACACCGGCAATCAGTTTCTTATATAATACGGTGTCACCTTTCAGCTTGTCGGGTACCACATTGTCTATATTCTTTATGAAGATAATATCCGCATCAAGGTCATTCAAGTTTTCAATCAAGGCGCCATGACCGCCGGGACGGAACAACAATTTGCCATTGTCGCGGAAGGGTTTGTTTTCCATATCGGCGGCAATGGTATCGGTGCTCGGCTTCTGTTCCGAAAAAGAGATGTTATAATCCACCCCATACTTCTTTGCATAAGCGGCAGCCTTTTCGTCTACCAAAGCCTTGAACAAGGCACGATGTTCGGGCGAAACCGTGAAATGCACATTCACCTTACCGTTCTTATTGGCAGCATACAATGCTCCTTCTACCAAGTGCTCTTCCAGCGGCGTGCGGCTACCGTCTTCATACTTATGGAACTTAAGCAATCCTTTGGGCAGAGCACCATAGTTCAGTCCGGCCCCTTCGAGTAAGGCAGCAACAACCGCCTTGTAGTTTCCAGCGGCAACCAAAGTCGGTATATCCTTTCCGGCAGTCCTCTGGCAAGCGGTATTCAAGTCATCATAGAAGGCAAACTTCTCTATTTTCTCAAAGAAAGTCTTTTCAAAGTTTGTCTGGGGAGTGTCATAGTCTGCCCCGAGAAATTCAAACAAGTTCTTGAACATACGGCTGGCAGCACCCGAAGCAGGCACAAACTTCACCACCACTTTATCGGTTTGTGTATATGCCTCCCAGGCATCCAGGTATTTCTTCTGTTCATCCGTATCCGGAGCCAGTATACCCTTTTCTACAGAAGCGGCGGCAGACAGCTTCAAGTATGGAAAACCTTTTTCGAAACAAGCCAACTGTTCGGTTATTTGTTCTTCGGAGATGCCTTTATTTTCGAGCAACTCTTTGTCTTGCGGTGTTATCATAATATCTTGTTTTATTAATTCATGCCCAAAAATACAAAAAAAGCAGAACTGCCGTCAAGAAAATGAAGAAAAAACTTACCTTTGAAGCATAAAATACGGACGATTATGGAAACTGATGAATTTTTCACTATCAAAGAGAAAGATTTACTCTTCTCGCTCTACCGCAAACTGTTGCAACTTTCCGGAGAAACCCTCCAGAAGGGGGACTGCAAAAAGCTGAAAACACATCTTGTCAATACTATACAGAACAACCGTATCCAGCGTGATATATTCGGTTTGAATCCCGTCATCAAAGATATGCAGACGGCTGTCATTGTAGCGGAAGAAATCGGAATGAAGCGTGCTTCTATCCTGGGGCTCATGCTGCACGACTCCGTGCGCTGCGGCACTTGCACCGCTCTGGAAGTGGAGCAAATCTATGGCGAGGATGTGGCAGGCATCATCCGGGGATTGATACGTGTAAACGAACTTTATTCCAAAAGCCCTACCATCGAGTCCGAGAATTTCCGCAACTTGTTGCTGACTTTCGCCGAAGACATGCGTGTCATTCTCATCATGATTGCCGACCGCGTAAACATCATGCGGCAGATAAAGGATTGCAAGAACGATGAAGCCCGTCGGCAGGTAGCCAACGAAGCGGCTTATCTCTATGCGCCCCTTGCCCATAAGCTGGGTCTGTACAAATTGAAGTCGGAACTGGAAGACCTCTCATTGAAATACACAGAAAAGGACGTTTACTACCATATCAAGGAAAAACTGAATGAGACCAAGGCATCGCGTGACAAGTACATTGCCGCCTTCATTGCACCGGTACAGAAGAAGCTCGAAGAAGCCGGACTGAAGTTCCATATCAAAGGACGCACCAAGTCCATCCACTCCATCTACCAGAAAATGAAGAAGCAGAAATGCCCCTTCGAAGGCGTGTATGACCTGTTCGCCATCCGCGTCATCCTGGACTCTTGCCTGGAAAAGGAGAAACTGGAATGTTGGCAGGCCTACTCCATCGTAACAGATATGTACCAGCCTAACCCGAAAAGGCTACGCGACTGGCTGTCCGTACCTAAAAGCAACGGATATGAATCACTGCACATCACCGTGATGGGCCCCGAAGGCAAATGGGTGGAAGTACAAATACGTACCGAACGCATGGATGATATTGCCGAACGAGGCCTGGCCGCCCATTGGCGATACAAAGGAGTGAAAGGTGAATCTGGTCTTGACGAATGGCTGACTTCCGTACGCGAAGCCTTAGAGAGCTCGGACAGCAACGGACTGGAAACGATGGACCAGTTCAAACTGGATTTGTACGAAGACGAGGTATTTGTATTTACCCCCAAAGGTGATTTGTTCAAACTTGCCAAAGGCTCCACCGTGCTCGATTTTGCGTTCCACATCCATAGCAAACTGGGCTGCAAATGTATCGGTGCAAAAGTGAACGGCAAGAATGTACAGCTGAAGCAAATGCTGCATAGCGGTGACCAGGTGGAGATAATGACATCGAATACGCAGACGCCCAAGCAGGACTGGCTGAACATCGTAACCACCTCCAAGGCACGCACCAAAATACGCCAGGCATTGAAGGAAATGGCTGCACGCCAGCACGCCTTCGCTAAGGAAACCCTGGAACGCAAGTTCAAGAACCGGAAGATAGAGTATGATGAAGGAACCATGATGCGCCTCATCAAGCGCCTCGGTTTCAAGATAGTGACCGACTTCTATCAAGCCATAGCCGATGAAGAACTGGATGTCAACGAGATTATAGACAAATACCAGGAACAGCAAAGACGGGAAAATGATACGCGCGACGATATTGTCTACCGCAGTGCTGAAGGCTATAACCTTCAACAAGGCATACCGGAAGAGATAGGTACCAAAGAAGATGTACTGGTCATTGATCAAAATCTGAAAGGATTGGATTTCAAGTTGGCACGCTGCTGCAATCCCATCTATGGAGATGATGTATTCGGCTTTGTCAGTGTGACGGGAGGTATCAAGATACACCGTTGCGATTGTCCCAATGCCAGTGATTTGCACTCACGTTTCGGCTACCGTATCGTGAAGGCACGCTGGGCCGGAAAGTCACAAGGTACACAGTACCCCATCACCCTGCGCGTAGTGGGACACGATGACATCGGCATCGTGACCAACATCACTTCCATCATTTCCAAAGAAACGGGTATTACTTTGAGAAGCATCGGCATTGACTCGCATGACGGGCTGTTCTCCGGAACACTAACCATCATGGTGAGCGATACGGGACATCTGGAAGCACTTGTCAAGAAACTGAGAACAGTAAAGGGAGTGAAACAGGTTTCAAGGAATTAAGCAACAACTATAATCCATGAAGTACGACTTTAAAAAGCAGTTGCGCAGTTTCGGATATGCCTGGAAAGGTATCCGGTGTTGCATAGGAAAAGAACAGAACCTGAGCTTCCATCTGATAGCTACGGCTGTGGTAGTCATTGCAGGATTCGTTTTAGGCATTACCCGCATGGAGTGGATGATAATCATTCTCTGCATCGGAGTGGTGAAAGCGCAGAT
>OGUN01000475.1_pt1 | contig 35567 bp, 35 predicted proteins | sample 1553621 | NCBI WGS metagenome assembly OGUN01 (sample SAMEA2580300, study PRJEB22360) | human gut metagenome | biome: human gut; feature: human-associated habitat; material: faeces | place: Denmark | collected 2008/2010
CCCGCAAACCACAGGAATCCATATCCGGTAAGGTATCCGGTGTCCTTTCCTGTTTATCCTGCTCGATATGTTTGTCAACCTCACTAAGGATTGACTGTATTTTCGACTCCAGTTTTACCTTGTTCTTTTCCACGCTACCACGCCAGACAAAAGTGTAGCGGTTGGATGCTGATTCCACTTTGGTACCATCGATATACTGTACATCCAAACTGACATAGCCGGATTCCTGTAACAGCAGAACAATGGCTGAAAACAACGATTTTATGTGTTCTTTTAAACGTTTGCCGCGGAAATCATTGATCGTGCGGAAATCGGGAGTACTATTACCAGACAACCACATGAAGTGAATATTCTCCTGCAAGGCCTTTTCTATTTTGCGACAAGAATAGATATTGTTCAGGTATGCATAAAACAGAACTTTGAGCATCATACGGGGATGGTAGCTGCTGGTACCTCCTCCTTTATATGCCCAGAGCAGACAACTAATATCCAAGGCGTCTACAACACTGTTTACAACACGAACGGGATGATTGGGAGCTATCTTTTCCGATAAGCTGGTCGGAAAAAGTACATTTTGGTTGGATGTTAACTCTTTAAATACTATCTTAGCCATTGCTATAATGTTTGTTTTTTTGCAACGGTAAGATAATACTTTTTACCGAAATAAACAATAGCAAAAGGGGCTATCCGACTTTTTGGACAGCCCCGTGTCTTTGTTGTCGGGTTTCCAAGCCCCTTTAGCCGAAAAGGGTCGGTTCGGGAGGCGGTTCCGAGGAGTGTTTCAGCAGGATTTCCCAATCTTTTTCGGGATGGTTGAACAAGCTGTAGAAGTCGATGTAGTACATCAGCGTGATTCGTACCATCGTAGCCAGTCCGGAGAAGCTCCAGCGGCGTTTCAAGCCCTTCTGCATGACCATCAGCAGGAGGTTGGCGATGAGCGTGCCCCATATCTGGATTTTGATGGCGTTGGCGCTCTCGCCGTAGAAATACTTCAGCGGGAAGTTCTGTTTCATCTGCTTGAACAGCAGCTCTATTTCCCAGCGTTGGCGGTAAATGGCGATGATTTCATTCGGATCGGATTCCATGTCGTTGGTCAGCAGGGATACGAGCTTGCGCTTTCTCTCGCAGAAATGGATGATGATGCGTGCCTTATGGCGTATCGCGGCGGCGCCTTTCAGCTGTTTGGCGAACGTGACTTCTTGTATGTGCACCTCCGTCAAGCCCTCGGGAGTCTGGTACATGGTGTCGTTCTCGATGCTGTATTTGAGGGCTTTCTTCATTTTGGTGACGTATACGACGCCCCTCCGGCTCAGTTGCTCGAACTTCCCGTAGTCGACGTAGGCGTGGTCCATGGCCATGATCTCGCCTTTGTGGAGCGCCGAGGGTTTCAGCATGAACGAGTCGTTGGTGGCGGCCGAGGTAAACCGGACGTCCGAGGGCACCCCTTCATTGGCATGGATGACGGTATGGACTTTGATGCCGCCTTTCTTCCAGCCGGTCTTCGGATGACGTCCCGCTCCCTTGAACAGCAGATTGGAGAACAGGGTGATCGTTGTAGAGTCGATGATTTGAAGCCTGTCCATCCACCGGGGAGCCTTTCCGCTCCGGCTGTCCGAGGAAAGGACATGGCGGTAGGTGACGTACAAATCGCGGTAGACGGCTTCAAAAACGGCTTCAGGACGCTGTTGGTTGGCATCGGCAAGGGTGCTGCGGCTTATTTTGAAGCCGATGCCCAGATGCCCGAGTTTATGGCTTTCGGCAAGCAACGAGGTGGTTATCTCACGCAAGGAGTCGAACCGCATCATGACGGCGTAGAGCATCACTTGCAGGTGGATCCATCCGTCGAAGCGTTTCGTATAGCGTTCCCCTCCGTTTTCACGGCTGAATCGGAGGACTTTCGAGCGGGATAGCAAATTAATCACTTGCGCATAGAGCGGCTGTCCGATAAAATGACTACTTTTGGGCATCGGTTATTACGTTTTTGTGGTGAAAGCAAAGTAACCGTTCAGGGCTGACTCTTGCAATAGTAGTCAGCCCTATTTTTTATCCAAATACCAAAATTTTTACCGGACACCAATAATTTTGTGACTTCAAGGACGAACGGGAACTCCTCTTTCTTGATAGCGTTGAACGCTTTCCTCAATCCATAAGCATCAGCCTTCTCGCCTTCCTTATAACGACGTTGCCGTTCGGCAATCCCCCAATTATAGGCAAGACGGGCGCAACCGAACGCCTTGCGGAAGTAACTCTTCTGCCTGTTGTCCGGTACTAGTTCTATCTTATGGGATATGGTTATCATTCTTTAGTATTCAAGTTTTCGGCTACTGCCTTGTTTACATCTTCTAACTGTTTCTTGTTTTTGTTACTTCTACTTCCATACAGACGAGCGGAGAATACGGTGATGATTTCCAGAACATCCTTTGCAAGTTCTTCTTCAAACCTTACGTTTTCTCTCCTTTATTGATAATTATTACCTCTACCTCCCTGGCCTCACAAATAGCGAACACAAGTTCTGCACCAAAGCGAAGAAGCCTGTCTTTGTGTGTTAATACCAATCTTCTCACTTAACCTTCAAGGATTAGATTCAGAAGCTTTGTCAATCCCTTCTTGTAGTAATTCATACCACTTCCAAGGTCTTGTATCACTTCATATTCAAACCCTTTCTTGGCACAGTAGGATTCAAGGACAGCAACTTGACGTATAAGATCATCCTTTTGGTCGTGAGATGAGACACGGGCATAAGCAATTGTTTTCAATCCGTCTTGAACCGTGTGAAGATCGTCCTTGATGTTTTTCAAAGACTCCAATCTATAACGTCTGTTCCCTCCACGGGTCAGTTCATCAGGTTTGAGCAATCCTTTCTTGTCCCAATTGCGAAGTGTAGTTGTGGTTACTCCCAAAACTTTTGCAGCTTCTCCTATAGTCTTAGCTTCTTCATGTACGCAAAGGTATGAAAAGTTTTCTTTTATAAGAAGTCATGCTACTTTTTTATATGATTTTATAGTTATCAGATAACAGTAACTAACCCTCTCCGTAGGTAACCCTGATTATATTCCACAAAACCTGTTTCGGGGATATCATCATCCAGTTTGCGGAGTGTATTATCAAATTGTTCCCGTAAAACCGTCTCTTCAAGAGTCGTATAGTCCAGCCGTCCGGTTGTTATCAGTATCAGAACCTTTTCAGTCGGAATTGCCTTCAGCTCTTCGACGATGTTTTCCGTCTCACGCTGTCTTAGCAGTTGCTGCTTGTAAGCGTTCTGAATGATTGAGCGTAATTCCTTGACAGTTGCAACAGCAGTTATGTACCCGTCCCCGTTTCGCAGGTCGGCTACACGCAAGTTCATGTGTTCGGCCAGATAATCCGGCCATTCGCACCCGGATCGGGTAAACAGGTTTTTCAGCCATACAATCCGGTGGGGCTTCTGTTTTTTGGTTTGAGTGAGCACCTGTCGGATGTCCATATTCTCCTGATACGGAATGAACACGAATTTATGAGAACCTTCAGTTAACGTAAAATTTTTCAGTAGTTCCATAGTATGTCATTTATCAATCTCTCGATAATAATGGAATTCCGTAGGACTGAAAATCACCATACCGGAATCCGTGAAGACGTATGTCTTCCCGAAACGTTCATACAAGTCGAAACCGCTTGTACGGGCAATCATCCCTTGAATGGACTGTACGGCGCGTGCAGTAGAAACTCCGTGAATTTCCACGGGCAAGGCTTCCGGTCCGTCTCCTTTATAGAACATCCGGACACTGACCGTGTCGTGCCCATGGATGACAGCACGGCCCATCCATTTCTTTTCGTAGGTCCTGCGTTCCATATCAGTCCAATCCGGCAGGTCAAATTTCGGTTCCGGAACCAATGCCGGAACAATCCGATATGCGGTATAGCCTATGCCCATAACGAACAATGTCCCGACAAGAACATTCCGGACGATTCTGTTCTTATACCTGCTGTATGCCGAGCGGATCCCCATAGCAAGTTCATGACATTATAACCGGTGTCTTACATCGGTCCAATAAGACCAATACTGGGAACGTACCTCCGGCGTCATGGCCATATAAGCATCGATCCGTTCCATGGGCTCCATGCGGAACATACTCTCAAAGTATTCCTTGTTTTCCGGGTCGATATTATCACTAGGAAATTCACCAAAGCGGTACTGTGCTTGCAGGATTCTTCGTAATGTCATTGTATCCATATTCTATCTATTTGCGGCTTATCGCCGGTTTGTAATACTTATTTCGCGGAGAGCGAGATATTGTATTTCTTTCCGCTTTCTGTCACCGTTCCCGGTTTCCAGACGAAGCTGCCCTTATCCGAGGACACCTTTACGTCAATCTTGTATCCGGGTATTGCCAGAAAACCTTCTGCAATCTCCGGGCTGTTCATGGTAAGATCAACGGATGTGCTTCCGGAGGAAGCGGTCACCTTACCGGTGAACACGTTATAGTCCGCTGTAGCAGGCAGACTGCGTACAGAGATGCGTGTGATATTGCCAAGTGAAGCGTCAAAGTTGAACTTCAGCAATGACATGGCATGGTTCAGTTCGATTTCGGCCATCGGATTGTTCCTGCTGATGACAGCAGGAACTGGAGTGTACAGGAAGTCCACACCGTTCTCCAGTTTGGCCATACCTGTCGAAACATTTGACTGATACGGATAATACCCGTATACGTTCGCCTCGGAGTTGGTTAATGCCGTATTATATCCGGCCTCCCAATACGAGTCCCCTTTCAGGGTATAGGTAATATTCATGTTTGACGCATTTCCCCCGTATCCGTTTGTCGTACCCTTGTCGGTCACGAACACTCCGATTTTGGCGCCCGGCTCAAAGGAAGAGACAACAGCACGTGAAAGGCTCTCGCATGAAAAGTCCAGTTCAGGATAGACCTCTTCTGAAGTCTGTTCTATATTGTCCAGTTCAGTAGATTCGGTACAAGCAACCAGCAAGAGCGGCAATGCCATCAGTTTGCTCCAAGTGATTATTCTCTGTATTTTCATAAACGTAAATTATTATATTTCCATAATTAAAAATTCTCGATCGTTTCCCAATCCAACTCGGCGACGGGTATCACCATCTGGCTGGTTTTCTTGCTCTCCGGCTTTATCATGGAGTTGACAGATGTGACTTGAACCATGTAAGCGAGGTCGTCATCAAACTCTTTTCCCAACCATGCGTTCTTGCACAGTCCCTTTCCTCCGCACCGCTTCACATTCCTGGACAGTTCGCCACGTTGTTTCTTTGAATACAGATGGACAGCATCGCCGGGAAGAACCATATGCCAGTTCCCTTTCTTGATACGCTCCGTCTCATAGGACAGCACATAGGCAAGTGCCGGGAAATCCTTTTTCTTCAGCTTGGTATTCTCAATACCTTTCAACAGTCTGTCCGTCGCCTGTTTCAGATCTTCCAGCGGTTGATCCGCTTCAAAGATTCCGAAGGGATTGATGACCGGAAGGCTCTCTCCCACCCGGACCGCATCAGCCGTACACCAAGGAAGTTTCGTGCCATTGTTGACCGACATGATTCTCACCCGTTCGGCATCGACAAAATAAACGATTCCTTCGACCTTCTTCGTCGCCAAAAAGGTCGGGCTGAATGTCCCGTCTGCATAGAAATAATCCAAGGGATTTATGGAATCGATCTTGCGCAGACCACACCACTTGAAGGTTACCAAAGAGGAAGTGACCTTGTGGGAGTCCATCGTACAAACGCCCAGACGTTCTTTGCAGGTACTTCCCGGAACATCCTCCTGTGGGAATTGACCGGCCAGTCCACACAGCACCTTCAGATGCGAGTCGGACAGCTTTCCGTCCACCTTCACCCGGATCTCCGGGAATCCGGTGTTAGGATCCGCATCATCATCCACCTGGCATGTCATATCCTTAATCCGTTTGCCAAATGGCATTGCCTGAATCTTTGGAAGCAGCTCGGTTACCAGCCTGTTCAGCTCAGTTGCTTCATCAATAGTAAAGTTTCGGTGTCTCATACATTTAATCTTTTACAGCAAAATAAACCTTTTACAACCAAACTACCAAAAATCAGTCTTTTAGTAGTGTAATTATTCACAAATTTTCATTTTTGTGAAAACATTCTCGACGGAATTGTCCAATAATTCCAGCATTCCTGGCTCATTTAGAATCGCTTCAACCGGAACAGTTTTCATGTCCCAGACCAATTGAAGGGGTTCACTGGAGGATTTCTGCATTTCCATTAAAACTTCCGCGCTTCCTTGAGCTATTAAATCCCAACATACCGTCTTGTTGAATACCAGATTCTTGTTTAGTGTGTGCAAGATAGCCAGTGTCAAGTATCCGGACACAAAATACAGCTCGTTGTCCGAGAGGTCGTTTAGCCCCCGAAGGTAGGAAAAAGCCAATGTCGATGCCAAAGAGTGTAACTGGGCGTCCTTATAGATATTTTCTTTGTCAGGCATCTGTTCGTCCGCTTTCTTCTCTTTAATCACCCACAGCTTCCATGCACCGAAAACCGTAATGCCCGATGTCACTACTGCGATGGCGTATGCAACGTGGTGTTGCGACAGTATCAAGGTTGATGTCAGTGAGAGGGCCGTAAGAAATACGCCCGCTCCCACAAGCAACCGATAGTATGACTCATTTTTATTCATAGTCGAACCGTTTAGCCATTATTATCCGTTTGTCCGTCGCCGTTGTTCCCGGCATCTTCCTGCCTGTTGCGGAATTTGCTGCGTCTTTTCTTCCGTCTGTAACGGTTGCCAGACGCAGCCGGTCTTTCGGAAGTTTTTCCAGCCTGCTGCTCTGCTGCAAAACTATTAAGCAATGCCTGGTTCTCAGCCCGTAGTTCTTCCAGCGTTTTATGCAACTTTTTCAGTTCCTTCTTCCGCATATAGCCGATGGCCGCAAATATGCCGGCGCATACCGGCGATACGATAAACAGCAGTGCTAAAAGCACATAAAGGAAATTCATCAATATCTGTCCCATAGCTATTACATCTTAAGTTTCGCTTGATGTTTTTGGACCTGCTGCTCAGTTTCCGTGTGCCTATGACTATATCCCTTACTTTGAAGAATTGAATTAGCTTTTTGCATCAACTGTTTTTCGGCAGCCTGCAGCTTCGCTTCATTTCCTTCTAATTTGGCAGCCTGCAGTTTCTCGTATTCCCTGCCCATTCCTGCCATTTGCAAGAATGATTCCTTCTTTTCTTCATCATTCTTGAAATACTCGTCAAGGCCCTGTTCGCCTTTCATGCCTAATGAATGGGCGGCACCGAAGAACTCAACACTGGATTTGATGCCCTTATCCAATGCATGTACACCTGCAGCAGCTTTCAGCTTCGGATCCTGTTCGTTCTCGAACGCTTGTTTGGCTTCGCTGGCAATATCATCGAAGGTTCCTTTGCAATAGCGTTTCTCTTCCTCATTCAGTCCATAGCCCTTCAATACAGAATCCACCTTCTCGTCCAATCCCTTAGTCTGGCCTTCGGCGGCAGTTTGTCCTTTACCCAACTCTGCACCGTCCCTTTTCATCTCTTCAGGAACGGGAGCAGCGGGATTGTGTCCTCCCCTGCATACCAGTGCCATGCCGCCTATCACAGCGTGTGCGGCTTTGTGGGTCTTATCATAACTCTTGTGGATGCCTTTACCCATTTGTTCGCCTACCCATTGGAAAGCTCTGTCACCACCGACCAGATCTTTCAGAAGTTCCAGTAATTTTTCTTCATTCATATCGTTAAAGTTTTAATCCGAATCCCATACTCATCTGATTGCCTATCCTTTCAGTGTGCACCAGTTCCTGTCCCAAGATTTGTCCATTTGTTCCTTGAGTTTTCTGAATGTATTCCTGTACGTCATGTTTCATATCATTCCAGATACGGTCAGCCCTTGTTGTATTCTCCAGTAGCAATGAAGACTTATATTCTTCATATTTGGTTACCAGCCCCAACCGTGAAAGCATGATGTTATCTCCGGAAGCGTACATGTCCACGCTTTTGCGCAACAGGTCATCAGCGGTAAACACTCCTTTCTTCACACCTTCCTCGATACTCTGAAGGGAAAGTTTATCCGTTGCACGCATCTCAGCCTTTTCTAAGGTCGCCATCTGTAACTGATGCATCCGTTCCATTTCGGGCCCCGCTTCATGCAGCCGGTCAACAGCCATGTCCGGTACCCATACAGGGATAGCCTGGGACGATGTGAACCCATTGAAGAACGCCGGTTTTTCTTTTATCCCGCCGGTAATGTTTCCCAATTCCCGTTTCGTGGAATCCTTGTCCTGTATCCGGATAACCTCTTCTTTCTGTGTTAGTTGGACAGCCATATTGATTTCCCTGTCAATGAGGGCACTTACCTTCTGGTTCCGTTCGATGGGATCAGTGTACTTCCGGCATAACCGGTCAATCTGATACGCCATGTTTGCTGTCCGCTGTTTGAACAGCCTTGCCGCGTTTTTGTCCAGTCCCATTTCGTTCAGTGTTCGGTCCATTTTCAGGTTAATCTCATTGCGCCACCCCCTGAAATCCGATTCATTGGGTTGGTACATTCCTTTCCCGTCAATCTTGATTTTTTGTCTCAGCTCACGGTCCCGTCCTTGCGGAAGGATCTCCATCATGGCCCTTTCCGTTTCAGGAGAGACCAGCATCCGGCGTAGTATCTCAGCCGGGACACCTAGTCCTCCGGCACCCAGCCCTTGCACGGACAAGTTGTTTTGGGAACCGAAGAATGTTTCCAGTAAGGCGGCGACCGTGTCCACCATTTTTGCCAATACTTGTTGCATAGTTCTCTATGGTTTTAGTTTTATATTCCTATTTCTCTACGCTGTTTGCTGCTTCGTAACTGCCTTTTATCACTGCAGCCCGATTTGACAACTCCTTTCGTACTCTGTCTATTGAATTTTGCAGCATCTTCCGTTCGATAAGGCTGTGACAGTTCGGCAGGGCTATCTTCTTTCGGATAAACTTCGTCAACCGATCTTCAAAGCCATCGTTTATCAAGCTGCCGCCGCATAAGTTACGGAATGACTCTCGGCTGTCAAATAGTTTCTCCAGTTCTGAGAATTCATTCTCGTTTGCCATGCGATCCAGAATCTTCAGATAATCTTCCTTATTATCCTTATAATCATCCTCGCAAGGCCATATGCTACGGATATAGTTATATTCATTGCCATATCTTGAGTTGTAATCCACATAGACCGGATGTACTTCTTCGCATACACCTTCATTAGCCGACAAACTGGGAAGGAATTCTTTGTAATTTTCACACCCGAGTGACGGGGAGAAGTATTTTTCTGAAATAATGCCCCAACCGTGGAAGCTGAATCCGGCCTTGTAATATACTTCCGTAATGGTCGCAAACTTCTTCAGGAACCCCTTAAAATAATCCACACTCTCTTTATCTTTTCCAGCATTTGCTGTCCAATCTGATAGTCCGAACAATTTCAGCACTTCCAACTCTGCATCGTCAAACTCCACACCTTCACATCCAATGGAATCTGACAGTTTTCGGATAATGTCTATATCGTGCAAGTCTTTCTTCTCCGGCTTTTTCTCCAACATCTCAACCATCTCATACAAAAGGACTTCCATTTCTTTCAGATAGTGAAGTTTTACTTCGGCTAATACTCTATCCGGACGAAGATCGTCAGCTTCTCCACCGGCTTTTTCCAATCGCTGCTCTTCAGCGGATATTTCATCCAGCGCTTTTGCAGCCATGTTTATCTTTTCGACAATTAAATTCTTTTCTGTCAAGACATACAATTTAGAGATATTGTCCAATAATGGCATTCGTTCTTTAATGAAAATAGCATCAAAAATAGTATTTTTACAATTAGGCAGCGATTTATAGTGATCGATCAATATCCCCTCCAATTCCCAAACGAATTCAGGTTCTTTCCATAACAATTCTGATTGAATAATTAAGCCCGCCGCTTCATTCAAGCAGGATGATGACGCACCGTTAAATCCCTCTTTAATTCCATGAAGTATTTCACTTTTGCTATATTTACCCTCTTTTGGTGACAGATACTCTTTCAGTTCAGATAAAGTTTTTTCGTTTTCGGCTTTTGAGCATAAATCTTCAATCTTACCGCATATTTCCGACAATCTCCTTTCAAGAGCCACAAGAATATTCTCTTCTTTTGTCAAATCCATGATTTTCTTTTCTTTAGACGGAGAGAGTGAGATATACGCATGGGCTTCCCTTATACTTTTAATTTCGGTGGCAATTTCATTTAACCGTACATCTTTGATATACCACCAATTCACAAAGAGGAACACATTTTGGAAATCTGTAATATCATGTAATTGGATTTGGGATAAGTACTCAACCCTATCGGTCAAACTATCCTTGTTCCCCAGTTCAGGTTTGAAAGCCGGAGAATTTGCCAGCGCATTGACCAAAATTGAGGAAGGATAAGGGAATTCTTTAGCATACACAATCAGATATTCCACTATACCCTCTAATTCATCGCAATTCGGGTCGGTAATCCGGGACAACAAGTCCGGTATCCCCTGTTTGTTGACAACATGGTTGTAATACCTGCAATAGAAATATATCGGAGCTCCTGATGGCCAAAAGTTGCCTTCTGAATCGGGGAATCCCATTGCATTCAGAAAATTGGTCGAGAATTTATCCCACTCTTTATTTTGCCAATACATCAAATATTCAACCGTATCCAGCCCATTGAAATACAAGTACACCAGCACACCTATTGGAACATCTATATACTTACTCCCCATAAAATCCGTGTTATATTTAAACTCAGGAAATACCATGGGACCGTTACCATCAGTCGTAACGACGAACCTCGTTTCGCATCCGCATTTTTCAGAGCCATGCGCGTTCGTTACTAAATCTGCAGCCAAACGTGCAAAATCATGTATGAGTTGCGGGAGCGCTTTCCAACCGGAGCAAGTTCTCATTTCGCTATACTCCCTGTCCGGTTCAATTATATAAGCGAAAAAGCATATCGAGTCCTGTCCGGCAGGCTGCTCCGCTGAAGAAGCGGTCATGCCACCGGCTATCATTGTTTCCATTCCTTCCTGGGAAGGTTTCTTTTTAAAAAAACTTGCAAACGTATTCATAGTGTCTATTTGTTTTGGTTACTGCAAATTTACGATTTATATTTCACACTTACAAATATAAGTTCCTGTTTATTAGGTTGGTTTCGTATTATTGCCGGATTGTCTTGCTATGATCAAAATTTCACAAGACTGTCTTTTACTAAGGGTCGTCGGAATTCGGCACTGTCAAGTATTTCTCCATTTTCTGTCATCGGCATGGCTCATCATTCTATTATCAATTCTTAAATTCAGTTCTTGCTTGTACTTAGAACGGGTCTTTAGCCGGCGACGTTATTTTTTGTATGATTGACTCAACAGTTTCCCAGATTAGCCTTCTCATTTCATTACTCTCACTTACCCAGCTTTTATTCCTATTATTAAGCATCCTATAAAAGTTTTCCCAAGAATTTCTTTCATCCGGACTTATGGAGGATTTAATATATGCTTCAACCGCATCCGGCGACATACATAACAACAGATAGCGTTCTGGCTTATCTGTCCAAAACTTAGTCCTTGTTTCTTCATCCAAAGCGGCATACAAATGAGACTTCTCCCATGTCCAGTCGGGATCGGTTGGATCCATGAAGTCCTGTCCGTCCCTATCCGGAACAAAGTATAAGGGGGAAGGAAGACTATTTTTGGTATCTTTTCCTGTACCATCCTTATTCTCTTTTTGGGAATCAACGGCTGCGTTATCTTCCTCTTCCATATTTATCGCTTGTGCCAACGCATCATCGGAAATCTCCGCTGTCTCCAGCATGGATTCGTCGATTTCCTTTTCCTCGCCGGCGGTGAATTCATCACCCAACCCGAAATCGATCTCACATCCGGAGTGGAAGGGGACAGTATCATCTTCCCTTTCCGGCTGCCGATCGGCATGAGGTGTCTCTTCCTCGTTACTTTTCGAAGGTGAGACAGGTCCTTCCTGTGTAGTATTCTTCTGTTTATTCTCCACCTTTTCAGCCGGTATCTCTTTCTTCTTGGCAGTCTTGGCTTCGTTGGCTGCAAGGAATTGTTTCCGCTGTTCATTTGCATGTCGTGAAATATCGTCCAGCTTTACTTTCAACATGAACATATCAGGGACCTCTTTCCCTGAAAACCAGTCCTGGGTATATCGGGCCAGTTCCCGGTACACGCCTATCTTCTCTGTAGCAAGCTGTATATCAATCTCCTTCAGCATTTCATCCTTGACAATCCAAGGGGGCAGCTTTTTCCTGTTTTCCTCGAAATAGGAACGGACAGTCTTGACCTTATCCAGCGCCTCTTTTGCGGTGTATTCATAGTCCATCCGTGCGACCCCGACAAAGAGCTGGCAGACGATGCAGTCCAGCCAAGTCAGTTTGTTGCCTTTCAGAATATCGTACCGTTCGGGGGAATTGAACTTCACCCCAACCGAGCTGTATTGGGCCAGTCCCATCTGGATAGCTAACTCCGAATACAGGAATGCTGAAGAGCCGGCAGTATTGAAGTGCTCGATTTCCTTCAGCACGTCCAGTATGAATTTCCGGGAATCACGCCAGAGGAACACCAGAGAAATCCATTTCTCCGCTGCCTCGTGTCTTTTCTGATCGTCGATGTCCAGGTTAAAGACTGTCTCCGTCCACAGGTGCAACTGGTCTACGGCAGCCATCAGCCGTTCGTTCTCACGCTCTTCCTTTATCTGTTGCAGCAGCGGTTCCAGCACCATGAGCGTGCTCCGGTTCTCCAATATCAGCCGTTGGATTTCCACCTCATATTCCGGTTCCATCCCCGACTTTCCGTCACCATTGCCAATTTTTCCGCTGTAATACTTGATATCGTTGGACAATATCGTTGCATAAATGGAAATCAGGTTGACATCCACTGTGGAGAATTGATTATTGACATAACCATTATATGCCTCGATTCGTTTTTCCAAATCTTTGAAGAACCGAGTGTTCATGATTGAGCCTATCATCGTACCGTTCGATATCAAGGAATCCGGCGTGATGAAAGGCTGCTCGAATACCCATTCCAACTGAGCCCGTGTGATTTCCGGACAATCCTTGTAACGGTCAATCTCCTTACGCAGAAGCGTGCCCCGTGCAAGGCGCTCCAGCGTATGCCGTATCTCTTTGCCGGTATCCGGCAATACGTCAGGCTCTTTCTCCGGAGCCGGTCCTGCAGCAGGTACGGAGAACGGTCTCCCTACCGTCTTGGCTAATGACATTTTCTCACGCAGCATATCACCGAAATTCGGTTTTGAAGAATGTCCATCTTCCTGATTCTCTGTTTCCGTTCGAACCGGCCCTACAGCAATCTTATCATCCGTCCCCATTTTCCCGACAACGCCATACTTACCCGACCCACCCGGAGTATCATCATCAACGTAACGTCCCTGAAGCATCAGCTTCTCTTTGAGGTCCGCTTTAAGTCCTTTTTCGTCGAGGTTCATTTTGAACCTTTCCTCTTCGGCGGTAAGTCCTCCATGCATGCTGTGATATTCCAGGATTTGTTTCTTGATTCTGCCCAGGTCGTATTCCTCCTTGAGGGAAGAAATGAATTTGAAATGCTTGTTCGCCTTGTTGTTCTCCAGTTCGTCACGCAGGAGTTCAAATGTCAGTATATGGATGGATCGCATGTCATCAACCGGCATATTGAACAGCATCTCGATGTCATTGATACCGGTGATTTCGTAGTAGTTGGATCCCTCGATGATTTCTTCCACGTCCCTGTACACCGTCACTCTCTTCTCCAGATCATCCTTTTCCTCGATTACCTTTAGCAGTCTGGCAAGCAGCTGGTCGCTCGGCAGATACCGCTTCATGATTTCGGCAATACCGGTCTTTGCCTTTTCGTCATATTCGTCGGCATCCATCAGTTCTTTTAGCCTGGCCGTATCTCCTTTGAATGAATTGTCGAGTAGTCTTGAGTCCTGAATCCTGCACCAGTTCTTGAACGAGCTTTCGTTAATCGGTGTCTTTTCGTCCAACTTGTTCTCTTTCCGGAACGAGTATTCGCGTAACGAGACGGATTTCTCCGCTTTCTTGCCACGCAGGAAATTGACGAAAGCCTGGTACTTTTCGTCCATGATTGGAGTCTTGTCGATGTTGGCAAAACGCCAGCAGGACACCACCTCGTCGGGAATGAAGTTAAAGCTGTTCTTTATCTGATCATACCGTGTTTTCAAGTGGTATTCCAGCGACCCCCTCTTCATGTCATCCTGCACCAGCCCTTTGGCGGCATAGCATACGATATTGGACGCACGTTCGACAGAGACGAAAAGCCTGCACTCCTTGCTTACACGGATATCCTGCATGTTAGCCTGTCCTTTCGACGAACCAAACAGAGACTCAAGGAACTTTCTCATTTCAGTGATATTTTATAACAGTTTGAAGACAGTTTATCTATAGTATTGATGCCGGGAGACACCACTAAAAGCCGGCACTGGTTTTCAGTGTCCTTTCGGAAAAGGACCATACCGTTCTCAAGTTCTATATGTGGGATCGGATCTTCCATAAGCCTGTCCTTCCTGTTGGAGAACACAGCCAGCCGGCAGACTATCTTGTCAGCTACATCAATGCTATAGTCCCCGTCATTCAGAATATTCTGCACATCTTCTTTTGTAACGTCGCAGTATTCCACCAAATCACTCACTCCCAGCTGAGAGTTTACCACACACTCCTTTATCAAATCCTTTATCATAATTTCAAACCGTGTTTTTCGTTATTAGTTAACTTTACCTGTTCACCGGTACCCTTCCCGGCTGTCGGTGAAGTACCGAATATGCGCTGCATCTCTTCCTTGTATTTCTGAGGGTTAGATTTCTTCAGCTCATTCAGCTGAGTCAGTTGTTCGACGGTCATGCCGTTGGCCCCTTCCCGTCTTTCAGGGATCTGCCTGCTCGTGTCCATCTGGCGGGGAGTTCCATTTGTCTGCTCTTCCCTGTTCTGAGGGGGTATCTGTTGCCCGTTTTCAGTCCTTGTTGTGTCGCCCGGCAAACCCTGGCGTTGTTTCTCTGCCTGATGAATAGCCTCATTGGTTGCGCCCATGACTCTGTTCCGTACACTTTCCTCCGTTCTTCGTCTTGCGGCCTCGCGTATTTCACGTACTCCTTCACGTCTGCGTCCTGTTACAATTTTCCCGATGCCGTCCAGCACTCTTCTCCGTGCCCGGTTTTTGGAACTGTTCTCGTAACTTTCTATCCGGGTCCGTTCACGGTTATATGCCCGTTCCTCCCGAATGGAATCCTGGTCTTGCATTGTCTGTTTTTTTGCCATAGTATATGTTTTGGTTTAGTGAGTAAACTAGTTATCTGTGTAAACCCTTTCCTTTGGAGTTCTCCTGAGCCTCGCGGACTCTTTGGAAAGTCGCCGGACGTTCGGCTTTCTGTGCCTCTTCTTTCTTTTTGAAGAGAACCTCTTCTTCGGGAGTCCGTATGTTGGAGGATACGGCAGTAGAGATGCTGCCCACTACAGCTCCGATACCTGTATTCAGAGCCTTTGAGTCCAGTACCTCATAAGCCACCCGGTTACCGAAATTCTTGACCCGTTGTTTCATGTCGGGTTTTGGAGCATCCATGGATGTACCAAGACCGCCGTTTTCTCTCAGCTGTTTCATCTTAGCCTTTCTCCGTCTGGTCTCCTCATGAAACATCTTATATGCCACTTCCGTTGCAATCTCGATGCCTACCTTCTTAACGACAGGCGCTATTGCCGCTGCCAGCTGTATTGCCATAATATCTTTTATTTTTAATTATTACAAATGCTTTTTTAACCCCTCGTTAATGTTCGCCGAAACATTGTTAGTGTTAGAAGCAAGTGCGTCGCGGGTCGCCTTCAGCCAGTCGCCGCCTTCCATCCGCACCTTAGCCTCGTTGCGTGCCACCTCATTCAGGTTATTGCGTGTCAGGAACTCATTCAGTCTCTTTTCATCGGCTCCGAAGTACACCTGTATGCCGTCTATTCCCTTCTCTCTCACGATATTCATGAGTTCGGCATTTGTCTTTTCTTTGGCCACCTGTTTCTCGGTTGTCCGGTCATCGATCTGCCGTCCGTTCACTATGGACTGCTGGCGTTCCCGGTTTTCTGCCACACGTTCCTTCATGTCGTAATCGTTCAGCATATTCATGCCTTGTTGCGTCATATCTGATCTGCTGGAGAAACTTCCGAGAAGATTTCCGAGAAGCGGGGAAACCGCAACACCCAAACCACCGACCAGCAATCCACTTATATTCGTTCCACCCAGTAACTTCGACATGAAGAATCCGGCCACTGCCAGTACTACACGTCCCAGAATCGATCCGAAGAATTCCTTTGTTCCGTTGTGTGACTCTTGCGAGACACCAGACATGCCGTTATTCATCACATTCCCCATCATGGAGCCCAGCCCCGGCAACTGCTGTCCGGCTTCCGTTCCTTGACCGACAGGGTTCGCTATCGGGTTGAGACCGTATTCGGAACGTAGCTTGTTTGCCGCATCTGTCCGGATGGAATTTGCCTCTACCTGTTGTGCGGAAATATTTTCCTGATGAATCTGCTCGACGGCCATATCCAATCTCATTCGTTGCAGGTATTGGACACCCTGTTCATAGGTGGAGAATGTCGGTGACTGTGCCAGCAAGTCATTCAGGTTATAGTTTCTATCCTTGGTGGTGAGAGCGTCAGCCTGGGCAAACACTTCCTCTCCTACTCTGAGGGAATCTTGTTTTGACATACCCATGGAGAATGCCAGGTTCGCCGCTTCGCGCTGCAGGGCAAAATCCTTCGGGTCTATGACCATACGTTCCCAAGAAGTATGATTACCAAATACCAACCCCATATCAAATCGCTCGCATTCCATTTTGCCGGGTTTCTTGATATCCAGTTGGGGCATCTCGGAAATAATCTTGTCAGCCAGTTCCCTGGCTTTCTCTTCCCGCTGGCTATGGGATCCGAATTTGCTCTCCAGATACACCTTACCCTCCATGGTGCTACGGAATGTCTTGGAGTTACGGAGCAGTTCGTCACGCTGCTGTTCGTTATATCTCGACATATCCAGTTGGTCCCTGTCTATTATGGTTCTCAGTTCCTGGGCAACCTTGTTTGTTTCGTCCTCAGTCAAGCCCATACCAAATATATGATTCTTCGTTTCATAAAGGAACTGGCTCACAGCCGGATTTGCCAAAGAAGCCTTGCTGATGCTCCCGCTTTTCATCGAATGCCACATTCTCTTGAAGAACCCCGGCTTTTCACGCATCACTTTCCCGTCAATGGAAATCTTTCCGTTCGCACCTATGTTCATCGCAGGCGTTTTCTCCGCACCCAGCCCATTGTTCCGGGCCTCATTTTCCTGATCTTTAGTTGTTGCCATATCGTCAAAGTTTTACTGATGAATTTCTCTGTTGTGTCTGGATGGTGTCTGCCGGTACCAATGTTTTCCCGGTCTGCAGGGAATCACGGGTAGCCGCAATCTCCGCTTTCAGATCCACGCTGTCATTCCTGGCCTCGTTGACTATGCCGTGCTTCTCGTTCCCAATTTCCGGGCGTGTCTGCCAGGCTTTTTCCACTTCCTTTGCGGACTGATCCCTTACTTCATTCTCTTTCACTTCTGGCTTCTTCTGATCCCCAGGTACCTTGCGGGCACCGACATAGTCTTCACCGTAATACCTTTCTCCTTCATTGGATCCCATGAAGTAATTGGACACCTTGCTGCCCAATGCTCCGCCGAGGACGGTTGTCAGGAGCGCTTTCCCCGGTCCCAACTTGCTGGATAGTACCATGGACACCAACAGTGGAATTGCCGTGCTCAGGAATCTTCCGCTAAGAAAAGACTCTCTGCCTTTGATTGTATCTACCAGATTGCCGCCCATGGTGCGAATTTCCTGTCCCATGATTCCGGCTCCCAAGCCGAATCCGAGCGAGCCCAGCAAACCGTTACCAAGCAGCAGACTAAGCCCAAAGGCAACGATGCCCATCAACATGGACTGTCCCAATGCCTTACCGGGTTTCACAGAAGCATCGACGGCATTGTTCTTTACCGTCAGATTACCTACCACCCCCATGGGATAATCCACCACTTTCCCGAGACCGTTCATCACAGTATTGACCGTCTCATTGTTTGAAAAACGTTCTTTGATATCTTCAGCAGGGCTATTTTCAACAATGTTCTTTTCTGCCATATTAGTTTTGTATTAAATCCTTTTTTCTATATTTCCTCAATGGCTTGAAACTGACAACGCAGCATCCCTTGACTTTCCGAACAGAAACCACCCTACCGACGAAACCGGAAGGGAAAAAAGTATTGGGCTTTCTTAACTGGTACACTTGGCTGACCTCCGGAATATCTTTTCTGGGGATAGCCTCGTGCAGGCGGGCACGCATCCCCTTCATGGGTCCCAGCATATATGGTATCAGCTCCTCTGCAGCTTTTGTGTGCAGACAGTTCCCATATTTGCTTCCGGTCTCCAAGCCAACCGATGCTGAATCCGCAACTGCCATTTGGGCGGCAAGGCTGATTGTTCCCATAGCGGAGAGCAAACAGCCCAACAATAATCCATTTCGCCAGTTCTTCATTTATCAATTCTCCTTTCCCTGGCCGTTCATCAGTGACTTCAGCCGGTTTATACCTTCGCTGCACTCACCGATGCGATCAGACAAGTCATTAATCTCTTTCTGGATACGCCTTTCAGTACGTCTCTTCTCTTTCAGTTCAACCTCCATGCTATCACGGTCCTGTGACAGTTTCCTGCATTCGATGCCTACCCCCAACCGTTGCAGGGAAGATTCCAGATCCGTTTTCTGTAGCAGCTTGCCCAAAGACATGTCATGATGTATGGGCAACTGGCCGTACACCTGGGAAGAGAACACTGTCTGACAACGGGACAGCAGATGGACGGGTAACCTGTCCACATACTCTACCAGCAAAGCGGCCATTTTCTCAGACAGCTCCGTATCTGCAGGTTTGGAGGACATAATCTGTATGATCTCCGAATCAATCTGTGGGTTGTCGCCCGCACCGTCATACAGATGGGTTGTATAGAATGAAGCTGCCGATTCCAGCATCTTGCCAAACTCGGTCAGAATATCCTGTTCCGATTCGGCGTGTAAAGTTCGGTCCAGTTCCAGTGCCACCTGTTTGGCGCTACTCAGATACTGTTCCACTTCCGGTATCTTCCGTTCGGCCATCAGCCGTGTTTCCTGGGTTTCATCCGGATGTACCGCCACCTCTTTCAACCATTCCAGCGAACTCTCTATTACCAGGTAGGTAGCGTCGATCAGCATCTTGTCCAACGGCTCTATTTTCCTTCCCTGTACCTGGGAAAGGTCCAGTCCGAATGACTCATGGAAAAACGGCGTCTCCATGATGACATCCCCCATGATCCCGCTACGGGACAAAGTCTCTGCCGTCGTACCCGTCCGCATGAGGTACTGCAGTTGTGCGCGTGTCAGTGCCGGGATATAGGCGAAGTTCAACAACTCGCGTGCTACCATCTCCGCATCCGACATACGCGCAATGCACGCGGAAAACCATTCACGGTCAATGTTATGGTCTTCCCAGTTCCTTGTTATCTCAAAGCGTCGGATGAATAAGGTCAGCTCAAGTATCTTCTTCCTTTTCTCGGGGTCACCCTCCCCTTTTCGTCCGGAAGCGTAGTCGAACTTGTCCAGCTCAGCTTTCAGGTAATGAAGCCCATTGCGCTCTGCCACTGGGGTGTAGATTAGTGACTCGTAACTGTCAAAGTCCAGGGTGTTCTGCACATATTCAGATGATTTGAGCAATTCTTCCAGCACAGAGAACACCCGCAACCCGCATGGAGAGTCATTCAGTATGCCGATTTGTTCTTGGGTTATCTCAGGTACATCCGTATATCGTGCGACCAGGTCATACAACAGCTCGTAGTTCTCTGAATCATTACGGACTGTACGCTTGAACAGCTCCATGTCCTGATCCATCTGAAGGTTGGCGATATACTCAGTATAGGTGTCATAATTCTCTGGATTCTTGCGAAGCTCGGTGGGCAGAATCCCCTTTTCCAGGGCAAAGGCGCACTCCAGAATTCCCAGCTGATAGCTAGGAACCGTCCTGCTGACAAACTCGATATAATGATTGTTGCTCTCGCCCTGCAGATACGGAATGCTTTCCAGATTGTCAAAGCTGAATGCGTACACCCGTTCGTTGGGGATGTTGCTGATGTCTTTGAAGCACCGTTCTACCTGTTCTTTGACAAACTGATTCCAGTCTGCCCAGACCGGGGCATCCTGTGCCACCCTTCGCACCGCCGTTATCCTGCTGTTGTCAAGGTCGTAAGAAAGGAACAGCCAAGCAGGATTGCGGCTTCCTTTCATTTTATCCAATATGTTGCCCAATTTCATCATCGTTATAATAACGCTGTTCTGTAAAGAGTTAAAATCCAGATATATGTTCTTCCATAATTTGCTCCCTCGCATGAGGAATGGAGCGAAACATCTCACGTACCAGCTTGGCCACCTTTTCGAGTTGTTCTTCTGCCAATATTGCCAAGTGGTTCCGTTCGTCGTTACGCATCATGTTCTCGCTCCCCCTCTTGTTGATGGCTTGGTTATACTTGGCGAAAGCATCGTCCAGATCCTCAGTCAAGCGTTTATGAACAATGGCCAGCTTGCTTGTCTTCGGATAACTCGCTATCAGTCTGCCGATAGTGTTCAGGTTCATCCGTACCGTATCCATACGTCCTAAGAAATGTTCCTGCCAGGGAATATTATCAGAGAAAAAATCGTCGATATTCAGCAACGTGTTCATCTTCTCCGTTTCCCGTTTCACCATCATCGTTGAGAAATAGGAGATATGCGTCTGTAGCTGCAAGATCCGTGACTGGTTCTCCTTGAGCATATTGAATCCGGCTTCGTGAATACTGTTCCCCTCATACATGGTTTTGGTATTGACAGGATCCACCATCACAATCACCACCTGGGAAGCCGCTTCAAGTGTGAAAATCGAGAGCAGGAATACCATCAGCATACCTCTCGTTGATCTGTTATGAATAGACATTCTCATTGTTTATGATATTTCTTTTTGGCCAATTCTTCCATTCTCTCGGGATCCAGCGTGATCATCTTGCCCACATTCACGATATTCTGTCCCTCCTTGGCGATTTCCGCAATCATCTCCTCGGCCTTGAACAGCAGTGCATTCCGGTCCGCATTGCTCATCTGGTTATCCTCTCCCTCGATGACCGTCGCCTGTTTGAACACCTGTTCGGCGTCGTTCACTTCCGCTATCAGTTCAATAAGCCTGTCCCTGAAGAAAAAGGAGGCTTGCGGGTTCGCCTCGATGACAGAAAACCCCATCTGAAGGTTCCGCTTTACGGTGCCTAGTGTCTCGTTGAAACGCTTGATTCGCAATTCATCCGTGTAAAAGGCGTATGCGGTTGTCAGGGCGTTATACTGTTCCCTCTTGAGCCGTTCCAGCTTTTTCATCTCTTCGGAAGCGGTCGTATATAAAGCAGCTGTCGCTGTAGCTGATTTATTTATCTCGGTTATCAATTTTTTGGTTGTTGATATATAATCCTTCTCACCGGCCTTGTGAGTCGGGTCAATATAGATTACAAACTGTCCCATTGCCGTTATCGGCAGCAGACAGAAGAAAAACAGCAGCGGCCCCAACCATCGTATATTGTCAGCAGTTTTCATATCCTATTTGTCTATCAGTTATGGTTTCCAATTTCGTAAATCCGTTTGAGCTGGCGCTGGCGTTCGACGCGGGTCCGAAGTTCAATCTGCAATTCCCTTAAGTTCGGGATGCCATAGATATGCATGACTGGAGAGGTTGCGTCCGTCGATACCACATAGAACGAACATATTCCCAGCACACGCTCCACCACAGACTCCTTCACCATGTAGTCCGTCACGCGGTACAGTTCCAGATAATCTGTCCTTCGGGCGATAACCCCTCGTTTGAAGCGGATTTGGTCGGGAGTCAGTGTCCAGCTCGTGCATATCAGCGACAACACAGACCAGAGTACTGCAAGCGCCGTCAATACCATGATACCCACCAGCACCTGTAACGCCCAATGGTATCCGGGCGGCAGATAAAATGAAAGGAAGAAAGCCCCCAGGTACACAACCACGGGTATGAATGCCGAAACAACCAAATATCTCATTTTCGGCTTTATGTGTATATCCATCACCTGCTCTTGTTTGGAGAGGCAATCATTTGCAGGGTACTCCCTGTCAGAACCGTATTCTCTCATAGTCATCAAACATTGTTATAATCACGTCCTCTGCCCCGGTAAAGGATATATTCTTTTTTCGGGGTCTTCCTATATTTCAGGCAGTCATTCCAATCCTTGAACCAGACCGTATCCGTCAGTCCGTCCGCATCCAGTGATTTGTCAGTGAATCGAGGCTTTTTGACTAGGATATTCTGTCTGAGTCCGGCTGCATTCTTAAATGCGGTAAAGGTCAGTTTGTCGCGGGGGATTGCAAACTTGCGCCCGTTACAGATGAACTCCACCAAATCCTCACGCACCGAACGCTGTAAGGTAACATTCCACAGACAGCAGGCCGTGGATATGTCATAGCGTACACCGCTCTCGTCATTGTCATAGCAGCATACCAGTCTGGCCATTTCAAAGTAATTGTGTATCGCACTGATTTGAGCTCGCGACACGCTGCCTCCGGTAGATACGAACGCCACGTGCGGCAATCTGCTTAACAGGATTGAACTATTCAGCTCATAAAAACTCATGGCATCTATGGCCGACTCAAAGAGATATACGAACTCGATATCCCACGGCTCCCTATTGAAGGACGCCACCCAGCACGCATCCACCTTGTTTCCTCCAGCACTGTGTCCCTTATACTTGTAATTCCGTACCTCGAAGTTGCATATGTCGGTGTTTCCCGGTACCCTGTAAGGAAATGACGTATTGTAATACCGTTTCCCGTCAGCTATATACGCTACGGAGTTAATGAACGGGCTGAACAGGTCCACCGTTGACGGGGAGAGTTTGCGCCCGGTAATAAGAAAATCCCGGCATTTCTCATTCAGCGGGCATATCTCGTAGTCCGACAACCGGAATTCCGAATCCGTCCTGTTAGCGGAAAAAGAACCGTTTGCTGACTTCAGAGGTTCCGTGAACTGGATACCCGACAATGCTTCGAGGACAGCCTTGATCCCCTCCATGTCATAATTACCCCTGGAGGAATTTCCGGACAGCCCCAACACCTCACGGAAATCGGCCATGTGGTTGTTGATGAACGATATCAGATCCCCCTTGTCCCGGCTGTCCTCGTTCCGGTTGAAGTAGTAGTTGGTGCCAGGATTGCTGTGGTTGACAATCACAATCTGGTCACCCCATCTGCCGTGCCCGTCGTGGATACCCATAGTAACCGAGCGTCCCTGTCCCTTGTCGGCACGAAGCACATATCCAATATACTCGGCTGCCCGTGTAATTGGAATCCTTAACTTGTAACTGTCAAACATTGCACCCATACCTCACTCTTTACATTTTTCTGCCACTCTTGTTCTGTATACGCTCGTTAGCCTTGGCAATCTGAGCGTCACGCTGTGCCTGTTCGACCGCCTCCTTCTCCTGTTGGTGCTGCTTGATGACACCAATCTTCTCAACAGAGCGTTGCAAACCCGCCCGACGTTGCTGTTTGTCGGCAATGGCCCGGTCGTTCCAGTCCTTGACAGCCACTGACACCTGTTGGTCATTAACCACCTTGATGTAGTTGCCACGAATCGGTTTTTCGCGATCTATCATGATACGGTAATCCCGGAACGAATTGGCCAGTTTAGGCAGGGTCAGCTCATCCAGTCCGAGATTTACTGTCTGTCCGTTGAACTTAACCTCGTGACCCACCAAGTTACTTCTGTACATCAGTGTGGAACCGTCCTTCCTGAAGTAAGAACTCCATCCGGCATCTTTCAAGTCCTGTATTTCCTTCTTACCTGCTTCAGTACAAACCTTTTCTGCCGTAAACAGCTTTTCTTCACGCTTGTTGACATTGCTAATCTGTATAGTCTGGTTGCTCCAGATGTTATTCAGGATTATATCATGCTTGTGTCCGGCCCTGTCCAAATCGAACTCTGCGATAACCTGTGCTTGCGGGCAAGCCTTTTTCAATGACACAACCTGTCCGATTTTAGGGCCGCCGGCGCATGACACCAGCAAATCCGTATCGAGATTAATCTTCCTTGGAGTCCCGGTCTCTGCCGCCTTCATGCGGTCAACGCTCACGTATGAGATAGCGTCTATCGCCGACTCGAAGAAGAAAATGCGCTTGACATCCTGAAGATTCGCACGGGTTGCTGACCACATGCCCATGGATACATCGGAACCTGGGGCGGTACGTTTGTATCCCACATTCTTGATCTCGAATCCGCAGGGAGTATCCTCACCCACCCTATATAGCGGGAATCCGATGTTCACGATATCCTTTCCATTATGAGTGCCGTACTTGGTGTCCTTGATTGTATTGAAGAATCCGCACATCTCGGCCAGTGTATCCCGGTCGATGCACCGTATGTATTGCAGATAGGATTTCAGGGATACGTTTGAGGTCGGTCCGAACGGTTTGGTTTCCCACCTTTCCGGAGTAAAGGGGATGAATGCCCTTGTCTCTTCCTGGAAGTTCGATGCCGCCTGCCGTTGCACAAACATGTTCTGGACTGAACCGTAGTAGTCCTGCCATTCCTTGTAGAACGAGGCCCAGTTATGGGAGTAGTTGCTGAAACGGTCCATGAACTCGATGGACATGGCCACCACATCCCCGCATTTACCGGAGCGTAAGTTCTTATATTTCCGTCCGTTATCATAAATCAGAATTTTCTCACCGCCGCCTGCCGCTCCGATACGCATACAGACAGAACGCTGGCTGCACTCCATCGGGTCCTTTTTGAACCCTATCTTAGTGGCCACATCATATAGCGAAGGCAGTCTGCCATTGCAGATTTCCTCGATTTTCTCGCGTACTGATTTCTTCTCCATAGTTATTCCGTTTATTTGGTTCCGTTTATATTATAATCAGATGCTGACCTCCATACTGACAGGTCCTCCCAAAGGGGAAAGACAGTCTTCCTGTGCCAGCGCATGACAAAAGTCCCTTCTGTTCTTGAACTGCTGTTCGTCCTCACCCGTATGCGCATATTGTGATACGATGAAATAGCGTACAGACGGCCATAAAGTTGTCAGATCCCTGTAGGAAAGAGACATCAACATATTCCGTTTGGTGTCTCCTATCAGGTATGACTTCTCGTTGACCGCAAAGGGTATTTTTCGAGCGACCATGTATCGCTCGTTCTTGGCAACGGCATCAACACCTAAGTTATCATAGACACCAATCTTGCTTAGGTGTGCCACTCCTTCCGTTATCGGCTTGCAGGCGATCTTCATTTGCGCCAACTGCTTGTTGTTATTTTCCGATTGCGGCACTACTGTCAAGCTCAATCTTCCCCGTCCGGCCAACAGATCAATCCGTTCCGACGTCTCCAGCTTTATCTTACCTTCAAACATTTTGTCAAACACCTTCAGCAGCAGGGTGTCAACGGGCATCTGCTCCGCATAAATACGTTCGGCTTCACGTATTTCGTCAACTGTTCTGAGCACCTTCTCCGTGTCACTCCGGACGCTCTCGGACAAATTGCCCTGTATGGCCAGCTCCCTGCAGTAGTATTCCAGATAAAGCAGATACAGCTTGTCCAGTGGGATCAGTGTGGCAAACTTCCTTTCCAAGACAGCTCCAAGCCCTTTCTTGCGCAGTTCGTTTCCCGCATTGGTGTTCAAGAGACATTCCATAAACTCTTCAGGCTTGTAGAGAATCATCAATTTGAAAAGCATCTCCACATGGGAAAGCATAAGGTTTGCCTGCTGCATCGTGACTGAGGGGGAATTCTTGTATTTGGAAATATAATACAACAACCGTCCGCTTAGCTGCTCATGCGTATTCTCTTGGTTCTCCGTTCCGATAGACTCCAGCAGCCCCTTAAAGTGAAACAAATCTATTTGAATATCCAGTAGTTCCATAATTATCAGCGTTTAAGTCCACCACGATGACCTTCACTTTGCTGTGACTGTCCTTGCGATGGCACGGATGCCTGTTCCGCAGCCACATTCTTCCCGGCCTGGCTTCCTTTACCTTGTGGCCGGTTTCGTGCTCTTTCCCCCACCGAGAACAGAGCTCATGCCCCTCGTCTCCTGGGATTGTCCGATAGAGCCGGCAGAGCGTAACAACCGGTCTTTATTTTCCGCTATCTTAAGCATATTGTGGCTGACAAGGTCAATTTGGATATCAAAAGGCACATTGTCCTTATTCGTAATGGTCATTTTTGCCCCTGACGTAAGTTCGGCCTTCATCTCGTGGGTGATTTCCTGGCCGCCGATACAGTTAGGGATGTCAATCGTGTAACGAGGGCAAGCCACTTGCGCGTTGGTGCCGGGAATCAGCTGAATCAGGCACTCAACCGGTTGGCCGGTTTGTTCCAAATCAGCCATTTTGATTATCTTCTCACCTTTGTACAGCAGTTCTATCTCACGGGCATCCAAATTGAACTCATTCACGAACTCTTCCTGGTCGCGGACCGGATGTACTCTGAAGCAATATCTTCCGTTTTTTGCATACAAACTGAATCTCGCATATCGGAATCCCAAGTTGTAGTCTCCCAAATCAACCTGTGGGGTCAGACAACTCCGTCCGTTGGTCAATGTCGTTAATGCATCAATGATATCTTCTGAATCCGGCGCATTCAGAAAAGCGGATGGTGGAACACCCATTTTGCGCTCAATATCCTCAAAAGGTATTTGGTTAATGTTTATGGTCTCAATCAATTTATCCATAGTCTAATGTTCTGGTTTATAACTATTGCAAATATATAATTTTAGCCCGGTAAATCGTTTTCCCTGCCAAATTAAGAAAAGCCAATAAGGGATTATTAACTCATAAAACCAATAATTTAATATACATTTACAATTAGAGGCCAATACTAAAAACAGATCGTTGAAACCGTCGGAAGAAATCGGTCGATAAAATCCGTATCTCCCTGAAAAGCATTATCTTTGCAAAGAATTAAACGACCCATTATGAAACTGAAACTAATCATTTATTCCATTTGTCTCCTTCATATCCTTGCCGGCTGCAATGAACCAGTTCGGATTGATCCGGTCCAAAAAGAGCAGGAAGTCCTTGTTGCCAGCAATCCGTCAGAATATGAGGAAGACGGCGAGACAATAAAGGATTATTACCGTTCAGACAGAACCCCTCTGATCGAATGGGTACAGCAGGACACGGCTACCCTCTCCTACCCCTTTACATCCTCTATCCAAAATGAGTATGTGACCATCGCCACCTCTGCGGACGGCAATCTACGGGTCTATACCTGGGACACCGGGGATGGCGGCACCATGATTTGTTGGGGGAACATCATCCAATACCGTTCCGGCAAGAAGGTGAAGGCCGAGCACAAATCCCTTTATGCTGTCCTTCATCCCAATGAATCCGGTGATTCGGAATTGGATTTTGGTAGCTATATTGACACGATAAAAACCCTCTATACCGACAATGACCAGGCCATTTATCTGGTGGATGGATATTTCCGGGAAAGCGGTAACCTGGCATATACGGGAGTGATCGCCCTGAACATTCAGAACGGCAAACTCAAAGAATACCCGTGTTTCAATAAGGATGGCGATAAGATTGCCTCCATAGGAACCGAGCATACCATATCCGACTGGTACTTCAGCACGAATCTGGGAGAAGGTTGGGACTGGCTGAACCGCTATGATACCGCCAACCAAAATTTATATGTGCCTGTTACCAATGACATGCAGAGTTTCACGGATCAATATCAGGTCTGGCATTTTGACGGAAAGCAATTCACATTGTGCGGGCAGAGTGGTCCCTTTTGGATTTATCCCGGACTGCGGGAATTTGACGAACTGTGCCTGTTGTTTGAGACCAGGCACTATCTGGTCCGCATAGACAAGATGAAGGACAGCATGTTCAGATATGCATCTTGGGAAAGAGGCGTTCCAATGTCCGAGAAACCCGAATTGATTCTTAAAGGTGGGAAATTGGCTCACGGTAGCTATGTGTTTGAGAATGGAAAGTATAAGTACATCATCCATTGTGATAAAACGAAGAACGTGCTGGAAGTTCGGGAGAACGGGAAGGTCATCCTGAAAGAAAACCAGCTGAGCAAGTATTAAGATTAGGACTTTCTTGCCTTGTACCAAAACTTTCATTACCCTATGAGAAAAATATTACTAGCCGAATTATTCTGTATGCTTGCCATCACGGTCCAAGCACAGTTTGTAACGATTATGGGAGAAACCGAAACGGTAGTCAATGATACCGTCAGCACAGATTTCAATCCCACGGATCAGTATGATTTTGATGAAGATGATGATGAAGACGATACTGTCAAAAAAAAACGGCGCAAAGGCATTGGCCGGCTATTCGACCGGGTTGGCAAATGGATAGGTCTGAAAAAAGACGAAGCAGTGAAAGATACCGTCCCTATCGATCCAACTCAATTTTCCTACGACAAAGTCGAGGGGAACGGATCGTTTATCTTTACGGAAGCTGACGAACGAAAGTATCTGGACTCCATCAAATACGAACTGATAAAGCGAAGGTATCAGGTCCTCAAGCGCAAGTCGATGGTCAGCATGCCGATGGACCAGCTGAAGGCGACCTCCTACTTCGGTTACCGTAAAGATCCGTTCACCAAAGCCATGAAGTTCCACAACGGTATAGACTTTGCCGCCCATGACAATTTCGTCTACGCAGTCCTTCCCGGGCTCGTGGTCTATGCGGGTTATCGTGGCGGTTACGGTTATTGTGTCGAGCTGAAACATGGTGACATCCATACCTTGTACGCCCACTTGAGCTATATCCTTGTCAAGCGTAACCAGCCTGTCCCAGCCGGGGAGCCTATCGGCATATCCGGCACTACCGGACGTTCCACCGGCGAGCACCTGCACTTCAGTATCATGAACAAAGGCAAATACATTGACCCGGTACCGATGTTGGATTACCTCTCCAGTATCCTGGCAGAAGAGAAACCCACGGATGAAGAGTTCTTCCTGCCCAGCTATCAGGAATTGAAGGCTGGAGGATCAGATAAAGAAAAACCCGAGGTGAAGGATACAGTGAATACCCCAAAGGAAGCCACCATGTCACAGGATACAGTTCCATCCAAGCGTACTTCCGGCATGATGCTAGTCGCTGAAGACGAAAAGGAGAACACAGAGGGGGAAATACACATCCAAGGACAGAACGTACAGTCCGGAAATTCTGGCCGTGGTAATGATGGAGACCCCAGAATCCATTATATCGATAAGAAGAAAGAGGAAACGGATCAGAACCCAGTTCCGGAGACAGGAGGAATCATCCATTATTCAGGGAAAGCGCAACAAGGTGTAACCATGACAAAACCGTCAAAGACAGGCGAGTCAGATAAGAGGGATGAGATACCCCAAATACCCAAGCCCAAGAGCGGCATCATCCTCCCAGTCGGGGACAGTGTGGTCAGTGTCAAACCACTTACCCGAAATAAGTAACCCGGAACCGTCCATCTGGGCAGTCCGGGAAGTCTTTGCAAGGCTGGTTTTGGTATGAAATAAATGTGTGAAAAACCTTGACCGGGTGACACCCCTCCTACTTCATAGTTAAAGATATCCTTATTTGCGTTTATTCGAGTTTGGGGTTAGTATTTCTGTGGTACCCGTCTGTCTGAAATTCCCCAGTTCCGGGAAGCAGATATGGAGTATGCTTGTCTCCACCACATCCGGATGAATGGACAGATCCACTTTAGAGAGATCCAGTTCCGACCGGCTGTTCTTGGTCCAGACATTCCCCTCACTGTCCATACTGACAATCCATTCACCCAAGCAGTCACGTTCCTGTTCCGACAACTTGTGTGCCAGCCATTCGACATACTGCATGTATATCGGGTCAGATAACATCTTCAGGTTGAACTGTTCCTTAAACTCCATCACCTCATGAACGGTCTTTTTGCCGGAGTTTTGCGCATGTTGCAGTGTTGTTTCGTCCAACTTGCTTAATCCGAATATATCCTGTACGCCCAAATGGGTAAGCACATTGTATGTTCGGGTTGAGAACCCCATTTCGGATATTGGAGTCGAGTACAACCGGCAGATAGCCTTAATCCATTCCCACTTTTTCTTGTCTGGCTTTACATTGAACAGATTCCCCGCTACAGTCAGTTTGGCTTCTGCCCGCAGTCTGACCAATTCGTGCTCCATCCGTATGTTACGTGCCCGTTCTTCCAGAATAGAGCTATGGACAACCATTATTTGTGAGATCTGATAGCAGAGTGCATTCACCTGCTCGACCAGAATCTGCCTGATGCGTTCCGGAGAAAGGTTCCAGTTTGCCGCCAACTCTGCATTCTCCTTGCCTTCGATATAATCCAACAGAATCCGGTTGTTACGTTCGTCTTTGGCATGAGCATTTGCCAATTCACCGATTTGACGAAGAGCCGGCAATAACAGTGACATCCTGTTATACTCACATCTGAGTCCTACGACCTTTTCATGAAAAACCGCCAAATCCTCTTTATACCGCTTTTTCGTCTCAGAAAACCGGAATAGGGAATTGATATCACTCAAGCGCACCAGTTTGATTTTTCCTGCCGCCTTGAACGATATGGCATGTTGTGTAAACAGATAATCGAGACATCTCGGTTGAAGATTGAGCAGGTATTCGACCAGTGGTAACGGGCAGTATCCTCCTGAGCTGAACAGACAGTACAACTGTTTGGATAGGTCCATGGGACAGTCCGTCATGTCCGAACCGTCCATGGACATCAACACTCCGGGTATATCCGGAGCTCCCGTATATCTGACCCGCCCTCCGGCATTCATCCAGTACTGGAAATAGAAGGCCACCGCTTCGGCTTCTTCCGAGTTGTCGAACTCAAAGTTCAGCCTTTTGCAGAAATAATCAGCCGGTCTGTATAGAACGGTATATTTGGCTACGGCTTCAGACCTGTCCGAGCGTACCACCATAAAATCCAACAGTTCAGCCATAGCTATTCATTTGCGATAATGGAATGATAAGTATCCGCATCAATTATCTGGGACAATAGGCAATAGCGTGCCAGAGATTTCGGATTTCCGTCTTTCAGTTTGGATTCGTTCTCGTCCAGCAGGACATATTGGCCCAGCTCGCATCCGATATGATATCCGGTTTCACGCAAAGCCTGTCTCAACTTACGCAGGATAAGGATCATATCGTCACTGTCATCATCGTCAGCCTTGTCTGCATCCTGGGTGACAGGGTAGAAAAAACTTGTCGGGTAGCCTTCGTATGGATTTCTGATTCTGTGTTTAGGCACATCTGTTTTTACTTTATTTGCCATAGTTATATCTTATAAGGTTTTGTACTAAACTTTACTATATGGAATTTCTGATCCGGGTACATTCCATTGAGCCTTTTCAAAAGTAATTTCGAGCGAGGTTTGGAAAGTCGTGCCGCCTTATTCCTCCGGTTAGTCCAATGGACAGTTCCACCATTGACATCCCGCAAATAGCTCCCCTCCTCCGTCTCAATCAGAAACCGGCGTACATCCGTCAGCGAGAATGATGCGGGATCATTGATTTTACGAAGGAAACAGTAATAACTGTCACCATGACGGATAGCATCAGCTTCCAGATTCATCAGTTGGGCAGAATTGTTAATAGGAATAAGCGTGAAACCGCATGGGGGGACACACTCGGGAGAGTTACGGTAAATGAGACAGAACACCAGTTCTGCATTTCGTGTGGGCAAATCATTCAGTCGATAACGGCTGTCAAGAGCTAATTGTAGGCACTCAGCGGTTTTAAGCAACCAAGGATCATCCTGTTGCTTAAGGAAACGGATTTTCAAGGCTATCTCATCCACAGAAAACTGGGCCAACCCAAATATTCCTGTTGGAGCTAGCAAATGACCTGCATCATCCTTCATAAAACGCTGCATGCCACTGTCACCAATAGACACAGCCAATAATACGGACTCTCCTATGTCCACAAACAGTGGAACAAGGGGTTCCTTTTCGATTAATTTTTTCATATACTGTCGTTTTTACGTGTGTCGTCACGTTCTTTGTCGCAAATGTAACCAATTATCCATTAGATTTCAAAGATTCCCCCATTTTATTAGTATTTTCAAAGTTGAACCAAATCTGTGAGAGTCCCGTTAATGGATCCATCAGGGCCAAAAGCTTCTTCATCTGCAGGAATTCGTCCTTGGTAATTACAAGCGACATCCTATAGTAATAGATGTCCGTCTCCTGGAAACGGAACTTGCGCGACTTTACCGAGAAAGAGACAAACGCATTGCTCCGGGACAGCATCACTTTGTGAATGATGGCGTATCTCTCGAAGACATACAGCCTGATTCGTTGCGGTTCGTCAAATCTTGTCCGGCTACGCAGTTCCGCATCAGGGGAGCGTTTGGATCTACCTGCCATACTTCTTTGTTGTTTTCCTGGCAACTGCCGTGTTGGACTTTTTGTAGCCGCCGGATTTTGACTTACCCTTCTTCTCCGGTTCCGTCCGGCGCTTGTCGTTTATCTTGCTGAAATTCTCGGCCTGTCCAAGTTCCTTTTTCAGATCGATCTTTATCCCTTCGGCCATGACAACCTTGGCGGCTTGCCAGGCATCCTTCACGATGTCACTCAGTATCGTTTTTGATATGCCTGACTGCATGCGTTCCGCTTCGGTCATGGAGACATACTTCTCGCCCATCACCTTCAGAGGCTTTACCCCGTCACGGACCATTTCAAGGAAATTATGCGCCAGGGCATTATCAGGTATATGGTGGTACTTGTAGACAGCTTTGAGAGACTTTCCCTTTTCCACTTCAGCGACATCCTTGATCAACTCTTGCAAGTTTCCTCTCCAACCCATTGACTGCAACATCAAACCGAAAGCCCTGAACTCCGGATTCTCGACCATACCGGTCTCAACCTTTATTCCCAGGTGTTCGCCCCAATTCTGGAGATATGCCTTGTTCTCCGGAGCGAACGTGGCATCTATGCCGATTTGTGTCAGTACCATAGCCGAACCCAGTTCCGCAACCATTTCCTCATGTGCCCGTTCAGGCAGATTACCGTAGTCATAGGTACGCATCTGCTCGCCTTGCTTTTTGAGCAATGCCTCGCGTTTTGCATCCGGGCAATTTTCGGAAGCCAACAGTTCCTGTTCATCGGGAGTCAGCGGATGTTTAGGCAGCAGCGTGGTAGAATGAATCATCTCATGTACCAGTGTACGATAGAAAGATACATCCGATCGGAAATCCGCTTTGTCGGGCACCTTGATGATATTTGCCTTGGAGTTCCAGTAAGCCTTACCGATAGAGTCCGTCTTGATCGGACAAATCCACGTATTGTTTCGGATAGTCTCGTCCAGTCCGGCTATGGCAGTTTTCTGAACGTTGTCCCGTTCGCCGGTCAATTTGGAGAATCTGTCCAGCATCTTCTTGTAGAGTTTCGGGTTCTCGGCCTGGATAGTTGTTTGGTCCAGATTGAACACGGTATAACCCACCGTTTTGGCCACTTTATGATAATAAGCTTTTGTCTCGTCATCCATCTTTAGGTAATCCTCTTCGGAAGCATATTTCATACCCTTCTTTTTGCCCTCGTCATCCGGCAGGTAATACGGGCAAAATTTGAGGATTGGTTCACCCTTCTCTCCCCTTTTCACGCTGAATCCTTCGTTTTGTGCACGTGCGAAAGTCACATGGATGGGTGTAGAATACCCATTCGCCATATCCGAAAGGGCAAGGAAGAAGTTGTTCATACCTGAGTAGCGTGCACCGTCAAATCCCTGAGGATTAAAGTTCACGATACTTCTAAGCCAAGGTTCCGACCATTTTTCCTTTGCGGCAGACAAGGTCTTGGCCAGCAAATCAAGATACGCCTGTTCGATTTTCGCATCTGTTTTCTCTGTGTCATTGAATGCCATAATATTTGGTTTTAGTTAATGAATCCTTATTTATGGATACGCCGGGAAACCGTTTTCGTATTGTTCATGAACGCAGTTGCCGCACTCCGTTTTAGTGCCTCTATCTCCTCGCGTGACTTCACCCCGCCGAACCTACGCTCACCCCCGTTCACCTTGTATGACTCCCCTTCAGTTTTGGAAGCGACTACCTTGCGGAGCTTATTCTGGTCCTTCTCTTCCTGGGTCTTGACCACACGGGGCTGCCTTTTCACGACCTTACGGTTAGTCCGTTCCAACTCCTTCATCTGAGCCATCACCTCTTCGGATGTATCCAGCTTGTAGGCTTGGGCTATCTTGTAGTTCACGGGAACCTTATATCCGACAAAGGCCACGCCCGCGTCAGACAGTTTCCGGTAAACGGCCAAATCCAGCTTGTTGGCCGACAACTGGAAAGCCAATCTTTTGTAGTAAGCCTGATCCACGATGGACATACTGCTGATGTCCTGATGATGCAGCTTGAAGTTCTTTATAAAACGGTCCAATTCAATCTGTTCCTTCTTCTCAGGCGGCACATACTGATCAAACTTCAGCCGGTCCATCAGCCTGCGTTCTTCCGGAGAAAGCGCATCCATCGCATATTTCTTTGTCTGGAGATAAAACCAGTTTTCGTCATTACGGGACTGAGTGTTATATACCCGAATCCGTATCCGTCCGTTCTCCGTGTAGTTAGCCGCAATGCGCTCCAGTTTCTCGGCGAAACTCTCCTGCCTTTGTCTGGGTGCCACCTTCTCCTTCTGGCCACGCAACACCTTCAAGTAGTCATCCACCCGGAAAGACACCGATTCAGGATCCACATACTCCTTCGTTCCCATGGAAAGCGAATCGATCTTCCGTGTCTGGCAGTCGTGCACATCCTGTGCCAGGTCAGACATATTTCGGGAATACATGTTATCCACCATATCGAACACCACGGTACAGTCATTGGAACCGGCAGACATGATACGTCCCAGCTGCTGGTAGAACACTGTCTTGCTGTCCGTCGGACGAAGGAAGAAGGCCGCCTGTACACCCGGAACGTGGACACCCTCGTTCAGCATGTCAATGCAGAAAATAATCTGTGCCCGCGAGCGTGTCTTCTCGCTCTTGAACTTCTCCAGCCCCTCCATGGTCTTCCTGTTGCCGGAATGGTAGTAATCGTATCCTTTATAGCTGATTCCCGCCTTTTCCATGAGGTTGGCAATCAGCCGCTTGTTCTTTTTGAGCTGTGTGATGTCCGAACTGAACACCACCATTTTGCAATTTGTGGAAGGCAGCTTCTCGCGGATAATCTCATGGAGCGGCATATCCTTCTCCCATGAGTCAATCATCTGGTTGATCTTTGCTTCTTTGACATAATCCCTCTTCACCTCGCTGCTCTCAAGCAAATCCTTCCGCATCGCCTCGTAAGAAGAAGGCATACACACATAATCCGGAGTCCGCAGGATATGGCGTACAAGTGCATCAGAGATATCCATCCGTCCGGCCACCTTGTCAAACATCTCCATAGCCATGTCCCGTTTCCCTTTTACGGCATGAGAGTGCTCGCTGGTTGCTGTTGTGCCCAACACTTTCGCCGTCGGGTTGCCCGCAAGCAGTTTCTCTATGGC
>OGUN01000481.1_pt1 | contig 35149 bp, 29 predicted proteins | sample 1553621 | NCBI WGS metagenome assembly OGUN01 (sample SAMEA2580300, study PRJEB22360) | human gut metagenome | biome: human gut; feature: human-associated habitat; material: faeces | place: Denmark | collected 2008/2010
CGATCTGGGTCGCCAGGCGGATGCGCTGGCTCTCGCCGCCCGACAGCGAACGCGACGAACGCGCCAGCGAGAGGTAGCCCAGCCCCACGTCCATCAGGAACCGCAGGCGTTCGCGGATCTCCTTGACGATCTCCTGGGCAATCTTCCACTCCTTCTCCGAGAGCTGTTTTTCGATGGTGGGAACCCACTCCGAGAACTCGGAAATCGACATGGCCGACACCTCGGCGATGTTCTTCCCGGCGACGCGGAACTGCAACGACTCCTTCCGCAGGCGCGAACCGCCGCAGACCGAACATTTGCGGTAGACGAGGAACTGGTCGCGCCACTTCTGGCCGTGCTTCGAATCGTCGTCCTCGGTGCGGCCGATGTACTCGGCCACGCCCTCCCACGAGAGGAACTGGCGTCCGCCCGAAGACGAGAACTCCTGCAAGTCGACCGTCAGCGGCTCGGAATCGCCGTAGAGCACGGCGTTCAGCGCCTCCTCGGAGAAACTTTCGACAGGATCGTCGAGCGTGAAATCGTAACGGCGGCCCAGCATCTCCAGAATGGCGAAAAGCATGTTGTTGCGGTACTTGCCCAGCGGTCCGACGGCCCCTTCGCGCAGCGAGAGGCGGGCATCGGGAATGATCTTCCCCACGTCGAAAACCGCCTCCTCGCCCAGTCCGTTGCAATGGGGGCAGGCGCCCTTGGGCGAGTTGAACGAAAAGGTGTGCGGCGCGGGGTCCTCGAAGGCCACGCCCGTCGAGGGGCACATCAGGTGGCGCGAGTAGAAACGCTGCTGCCCGGTCCCGTAGTCGTGGACGGCCATCGTGCCCTTGCCCTGGCGCATCGACTCCTTCAGCGAGGTCATCAGCCTTTCGCGGGACTCCTCGCTGACCACGAGGCGGTCGACCACCAGGTCGATGGTGTGTATCTTGTAGCGGTCGAGGCGCATGCCCGACGATATTTCGCGGATCTCGCCGTCGATGCGCGCATAGATGTACCCCTTCTTGGCCAGCGACTCGAACAGTTCGCGGTAGTGGCCCTTGCGGCCCTTGACGATGGGGGCCATCAGGGCGATCTTACGCCCGGCGAAGCCCGTGAGAATCAGCTCGGCGATCTGGTCGTCGGTATAGTGGACCATCTCCTCGCCCGTCACGGGCGAATAGGCCCGCGACGCCCGCGCGTAAAGCAGGCGCAGGAAGTCGTTGATCTCGGTCACGGTGCCCACCGTCGAGCGGGGATTCTTGTTGGTCGTCTTCTGTTCGATGGCCACCACGGGGCTTAACCCCGTGATCTTGTCCACGTCGGGACGCTCCATCGTCCCCACGAACTGCCGCGCGTAGGTCGACAGCGTCTCCATGTAGCGCCGCTGCCCCTCGGCGTAGATCGTGTCGAAGGCCAGCGACGATTTGCCCGACCCCGAGAGGCCGGTGACGACTACCAGTTTGCGGCGCGGAATTTCGAGGTCCACGTTCTTGAGGTTGTGAACCCGGGCGCCCAGTATTTTGATCGTATCTTCCATTTCAGGTATGTAAACGTGCGGAACGTCCGGTTTATTGGATCGCAAATCAGCAACGTGCAAAGATACGTTTTTTTTCAATACATTGTCTTCTCCGCAGTTGTCGCGGTCAGGGTTCCGACGCTGAAAAAACGAAGTCCGCCCGAATGCCTTGCGGCATTTCGGACGGACTTTACACGAATCACCGGTATTAACGCCCCTACTCGTAGGTCTGGAGGATATACCAGTTATCGGAAGGATCCTCCGGGAACGACACGTCGATGCGCGTAGGATACCCTTCGGCGTCGAATTGGTAGGTCAACGCACCGTCGGCATCCGCATGTTCCGACATCAGGTGCTTGCAGGAGACGCCGAGCACGCCGATCCACTGGCCCAACTGATCGAAAACATCGGAAGAGCCGAATATATCGGGCGTAACGATCGGATACATGTAGCCACCCTTGTTCTCCCGGGCCGAATAGCTGTACGTGCTATGGTCCGTCTCGCGGGTGATAATATCTTCCTGGTTGAAAATGCCGTCGCCGTTATGGTCGTGATGGTAATATTTATGCCCGTCATACTCATCATAACTGCCGTCACAGGTGTGCACGCTCTCGGAATAAGTGCTCACCACATTCCCGTTCACCCACGTGGCATTGCAAAACCCGTCGAGTTTCCCGGCATTGTCCGTCATCCGATAGGAGACCAGCTGCCTCTGGTTGTTATAAGTATAGTATATCTTATAGAGCACGACGCCTTTGTGCTGAATAACCGAAGAGCGGGCCAGCCCCGCCGCATTGAGCGTATAGGTAACCTTAAACACGCCCGGCTCTCCGAGGACCTCGCCGCCTTCGAACTGATACCAGACTTTGCCATCCTCGTAATTGATCGGAATTTCCAGCGTCAGGCCGCCCTGTGTTACCTTAATCTTCGACATCCGCCGATTCGCATCGTAACTGTATTCGATAGCGCCGTTTCCCTCCGTAGGTTCTTTCGACTCGACCCGTTTGATCTTCTTATCCGCCGACGCCGGGGGAGTTACGAAACGCTGCTCGTCGAGTTCCGCCGCGGAGGGAGTTCCGCCGGTCGGGGCGATCGTCATGGAGGCTTTGCCGTTCCCCACGTCGCTGATGGTGATTTTGCCGAAATCGCTCAACGTGAGTTCGTGCAGATCGGCAGCAACGGAATAGGCGCCCGACAGCAGGTAGATATTATTCTCCGCAGCCCGGGTAAAGGGCGTTTTGGATAAAAACGTATAAAGGCCGTCGGTCGTGAACTCGAGCGAAACATAGTTCGAACTCTCCGCAAAAGTCCACACTTTGGCGATAGCCTGCTTCAGTTTGGCCTCGGTATCGGGATATTGCTCCTTCCCGGCGGCGGACTGCGTGACATCAATCGTCGCCTTTTCACTCCCGGCCGTCACCGTAATCACCGCCGGCGTCGGAGCTGTTTCCGACGTATTGGGATCGGCGGAAACCGTAAACTGACCCTCCCCCGCAGCGACCTTGCACCAGCTTTGCGAAGACTCGGCTTTCCACGCCGGTTGATTGGTGACGACCTTTACGGTGAAGGTCTCCGTCGCCGCAGCCGTAAAGGCAATCGCAGTTTGGGGACTGACCGACAAAGTCGCCTTATCCGGAGCCGGATCGTCCTTCTTGCATCCCGACAGCAGCACTGCCGCCAACAGGAACGATGTAAAGATTTTGGATTTCATACGCATTTTTTATTGGATGAGAGTGATTTCGAGATACGACACGACAAAACACAACAACCCCTTGTCAGAGTCATTATATAATCGCGGAAAGCCGGATTCAGAAATTCAACCGGAACAGCGCGAGGGGGGGGGTAAGTCGATCGACAGCCGAGAGCCAATGGGGAAGAAATTTACCTCCCGTTTCATTTCCCGAACGAAAACCCGTTCTATCGCTGTCAGATCGTTTCATAGCTGAAAACAAAGGTATTCAAATTCCGCTGAATTCAAAATAAATCAGCGGAAATAATCGTCTGAAGGGAAAAATAACAGGCATTGGCGTCCCCCGCGCGCATGACACGTCTATTTTAAAACGAATTCGTCGGCATCCCGCCACGCGGGGAATTTTTCGCGGAACGCCGCCAGCGCCCCCGTGTCGAACACGCCCGTCAGAATTCGTTCCCCGCCGCCGGCTTCGACCATCGTGCGGCCCTTGAAGTCGACCAACGCCGAATCCCCGGCGTAACGGGCCGCAGGGTCATCCCCCACCCGATTCACCCCGGCCGCATAGCACTGGTTTTCGATGGCCCGGGCGCGCAGCAGCGTCCGCCACACTTCGCGCCGCGGCGCAGGCCACGAGGCGCAGCACAGAATGGCGTCGTAATCGCCCCGGCAACGGCTCCAGACCGGAAAACGCAAATCGTAACAGACGAGCAGCAAGAACCGCACGCCTCCGTATTCGACCACCGCACGGCTGTCGCCGGGCGTGTACTGGCGCGCTTCGCCGCCGGGTGCGAACAGATGGCGTTTATCATAGCCGATAAATTCGCCCGAGGGTTTCACGAAATACATCCGGTTGTAGAAACGTCCGTTTTCGGCAACGGCGACGCTGCCTGCGACCGCCTTGCCGTATCGGGCGGCCCAGCGGCGCAGGGCCGTGACGACCGCCCCGCCGGCCCCGTCGGCCACTCCGGCGGGATCGAGCGTGAAGCCCGTGGCGAACAGTTCGGGCAGCAGCACGACATCCGCTTCGGCGGCAGCGACCATCGGTTCGAGCCGCGCGAGGTTCCGCGCGGGCTGTTCCCAGGCGATGTCGCACTGGCAGAGGGCGATGCGGAGTTCCACGAAAATCAGAGCTTATAGACGGTCAGCGACGACGCGCAGTCGCGCTGGTGGAAAAGCGTCACCCGGCAGGGCACGAAATCCGACGCCGCACAGCGCCACAGGTCGACATACTGCTGGGGATTGCGCTCCGTGAGCGGGAACCACGAACTCTGCACCTGCACCATGATCCGGTGTCCGGCGCGGAACGTGTGGGCGATGTCGGTCGTGCGGAAAGGCACGGTCTCGGGGTTGCCCGGCACGAAGGCTTTCGGACGCGCGAAGCCGTCGCGGTAACGGCCGCGCACCACGTCGCCGCGGACGAGCATCTGCATGCCGGCCTTTTCACCCTCGTCGGGGTAAACGTCGATCAGTTTCACGACGAAATCGGCATCCGAGGTCGAAAGGGCCACTTTCAGCGAAGCCTCGACCGGACCGGCAAGGGTCACGTCTTCCGCAAGCGGTTCGGTCACGAACGTCAGCACGTCCTTGCGGCCCTCCAGAAACCGCTGGTCGGCGATCATATACTCCTTGGGACGCCGCGTGCCGGAGGTTGCGATATACGGCACGGGGTCGGCAGGATCGGACGTATAGCTCGTCGAGGAGTTTTTCACCGTCGGTTTTTCGGTCGTGATGCGGCCGCCGTCGGCGAGGTAAAGAGTCAGTTTGCGGGCCTCGGAAGGCGTCCACCGCCCGAACGTATGCCAGCGGTTGTCGCCCGACGAGAAAGCCGCCACGGGCGGCAGCCGGTCGACCGTGTCGCGCGCCCAGAGGTAGCAGTCGAAAAAGGGCGCCTCGAAATGTTCCATATAGTAGGCTCCGGAGGCCTCCTCTCCGAAATCGAAGTCGCCCAGCGTACGCCCGTCGCCGCGCCATGCCCCGTGGGCCCACGGCCCGACGACCAGATGGAGCGGAGTCCGGGCGCTCTGGCGCAGGACGGCTTTGTAAAGGTTCCAGGCCCCGTAGCAATCCTCGGCGTCGAACGTGCCGCCCACGACCAGCATCGCGGGACGGATGTTGTAGCAGGCCCGGCGCGTGTCGCGCGCGCGCCACCACTCGTCGTAGTCGGGATGTTCGGCCATCTCCTCCCAGAACGCATTGGGTGCCAGCAGTTTCGTCAGGTCAGCCCGCGTGGGGCGCTCCGTGAGGAAGAACGTGCGTTCGTCGGGCGAGATCGTCAGCCCGCGCCGCGGCATCTTGTCGGTCGGCTCGTGTCCAGCGGGCGTGTTCATCGAATTGAGGAACCGCACGGCGTCGCTCAGCATCAGCACGCCGTTGTGGTGCACGTCGTCGCCCATGTACCAGTCCGTAACGGGGGCCTGCGGCGAAACGGCCTTCACGGCCGGATGCCCGCTCAAACCGCCCATCAGGGCGTAGAATCCCGGGTAGGAGCATCCCGCGAAACCCACACGGCCGTTGTTGCCGGGAATGTTCTTCACCAGCCAGTCCACCGTATCGTAGCTGTCCGTCGTCTCGTCCACGCTGCCGAAGCCCGCGGGACGCACGTGCATGAACTCGCCCTCGCTCATGTAGCGGCCCCGGACGTCCTGCCGGACGATGATGTAGCCGCGGTCGACGTAGCTGCGCATGTAGCCTTTTTCGAAACTGCCGGGAAACTGTCCCTCGCCGTAAGGTCCCGTACCGTAAGGCGTCCGGAAAATGATTATCGGGGCCTTGCCGGGGGCCTTGGGCGTGAAGACCGAGGTGTGCAGGCGCACGCTGTCGCGCATGGCGATACGGTATTCGGTCTTGTCGTAAAGCGTGCTGACAGGCTGGGCGCACGCGGCGGCCGCTACCAGCAATCCCGCCCAGAGCAGGAACAGAAATCGGCGTAGTTTCATCATTTCGGGAGATTTTTACGTTTCGTAAAGATACGGTTTTTCGGCCAATCCGCAAAACTTTCGCTCCGCAAGCCGGCAAATCCGCCGCATCTTCCGGCAGTACGGCCCGCGAAGTTTGGATTCGGACGAAAATAAACGTACTTTTGCAGCGTATATACCGGAAAAACCATGTTGAAAGCAGGACGCATACAAACCCTCACCGTAAGCCGCGTATCGGAATACGGCCTATACCTCGCCGACGAGGAGCAGAACGAAGTGCTGCTCCCCAACCGCTACACTTCGCTGACGGACAAGGTCGGCGACCGGAAAGAGGTCTTCCTCTACCACGACTCGGAGGACCGCCTCGTGGCGACGACCGAAACGCCGCTGCTGCGCGAAGGCGAAGCGGGCTATCTGCGCGTGGTGGACAAGACGGCCCACGGGGCTTTCCTCGACTGGGGACTGCACGGCAAGGACCTGTTCCTCCCCAACCGCAACCAGCAGGGCGGCATCCTGGCCGGACACAGCTACATCGTCTACCTCTACGAAGACAACATCACGGGCCGCTGCGTGGCCACGACCAAACTCAAGAGTTTCATAAACAACGACCTGATCACGGTGAAACCCCGCGAGGAGGTCTCGCTGCTGGTGGCCTCGGAGAGCGAAATCGGCTTCCGCGTGATCGTCAACAACCGCCACTGGGGCATGATCTACCGCAACCAGATCTTCCGTCCCGTGGCCGTCGGCGACCGGCTGAAAGGTTACGTTAGGCGTATCACCGAGGACAACCGCATCGACGTGAGCCTCCAGCAGACGGGATTCGCACAGGTGAAGGACTCGGCGGAGGTGCTGCTCCAGCTGGTCCGCGACAACGGCGGATTCCTGCCCCTGAACGACGACAGCGCCCCCGAGGAGGTGACGCGCCTCACGGGAACGAGCAAAAAGGTTTTCAAACGCTCGCTGGGCATGCTCCTCAAGCGCGGCGCGGTCGAAGCCGGCGAAAAAGGCATCAAAATCCGGAAACATGGCGAAGATTAACACCGCGGAGCGCGTTTCGGCGGAAGCCTCGGACAATTTCGTTTTCCAGCGCTCGCTGCTGGCCTACCACGCCGCCTCGGCGCGCATCGCGGGCGACGTGCTCGAAATCGGAACCGGAGCCGGCTACGGCATCGAGGTAGCGGCGCCCCGGGCGCGGCGGTTCGTCACCGTCGACAAGCACGCCCCGGCGCCGGAACTGCTCGACCGCCCCAACGTCGAGTTCCGGCAGGCAGTGGTCCCGCCGCTGGACTTCCCCGACCGAAGTTTCGACTGCGTGATCTCGTTCCAGGTGATCGAGCATATCAAACGCGATGCGGAGTTCGTGCGCGAAATACACCGGGTGCTGCGCCCCGGGGGACGGTTCATCGTGACGACCCCCAACGCCCCGATGTCGCTCACCCGCAACCCGTGGCACGTGCGCGAATACACGGCCGAACAACTCCGCAGGCTGCTCGCCGCACGGTTTTCGGAGATCGAAACCCTCGGGGTCTTCGGCAACGAAAAGGTGATGGACTACTATGCGGAAAACCGCCGCGGCGTCGAACGCATCACGCGCTTCGACATTCTCGACCTCCAGCACCGCCTGCCGCGCTGGATGCTGCAAATCCCCTACGACATCCTCAACCGCATGAACCGCCGCAAACTCCTCCGGGAAAACACCGGGCTGACGACCTCGATCCGCATGGACGACTACCGCATCGAACCGGTGGGAGACGGTTGTTTCGACCTGTTCTACATTGCGGTGAAATAAACGAGGGAGGTTTTCGGAAACCTCCCTCTCTTTTTCTATTCCAGCGTCACCCCGAGGCTCTGCCCCGCGCGGAGCCTCTTGCGGACGACCTCCCGCCCGTCCTGCGTCACGGCGACCTCCATCCCCTTCGCCGCACGGCGCACCTCGATGTCGAACGCCGAGCCGAAGGCGCGCACGTTGCGCAGGTTCATGCGGTCCCACGCCGCGGGCAGGCGCGGCGTCAGGGTAAACGACCGGAACCCCGTCGGACGGATTCCGAACACCCCTTCGGTCAGGATGCGGCAGTAAAGGCCGCTCTCGGCCGAAAGATGACGCTGGGAACCTTCGGGCCACGCCTCGATGGCGTAGGGAACATGGTCGCCCAGCAGGCGCACCCCGGAATAATAGGACAAATAGCCGGTGGCCTTCTCGGTCTCGCCCGAGGCGTAGACTCCGCGCAGGGCGTAGAGCGTCGACCGGTCCCAGAAGGTCTTGTCGCCCGACCGGGTCAGCAGACCGTTTTCGGTCCACAGTTTCGGCGAAAAGAGCGCCTCGACGGTCGCCTCCTTCCGTTCGTCGATGCCGACGGTCAGCGGAATGCAGATCCACGCACGCAGACGGTCGTTGCCCGTATAATAACGATAGGTGTCGAAGCCCTCGACCATGCCCCCGAAATGGCGGTCGATGTTTTTCCGCAGCGCGGCGGCCTGACGTTCGTAGGCGGCCAGCTGCCGGGCGGGCTTATGCAGTTCGCGGCCCAGCATTGCGGCCGAGAGCAGCGCGTCGTAATAAAGCGACGAGGTGCACAGATTGGCGTCCCCGGCCGGGAAGCGACCTTCCAGTTCGTCCGAATCGGAGGCCACCACACCGTCGCCGGTCAGCCGGCGGCGGCAGTACTCCAGACACCACTCCACCAACGGCCACACTTCGGCCGCTTCGGCGGCATCGCCGCGCGCCAGCGCATAACGCGCCGCACCGTAGGCGATCATGGCTGCATCGCCGCGGTCGCCCGCGCCGTTCCAGATGTCGGTTCCTTCGGCTATGATCGAACTGGGAATCGGCCGGTAGTCGGGATTCATGTAGCGAGCGAAATAGCCGAACGAGCAGAGCGCCGAGCGGTTGCCCCGGTCGTAGCCCAGGAAAGGGAAGAACGGGTTGATGTACTCGGCCTGGTCGTTGGCCCAGATCGCGGCATAGAAACGCTCGCCGCCGGGACCGTGCATCAGACCGCCCTTGGTGTCGTAGATGCTCTCCGCAGCGCGGATTTTCGCAAAGGCGAACATGGCGTCGATCACGGGGTCGGGGGTGTCCAGCACCAGATTGCGCTGCCATTCGGCCACCAGCGCACGGCGTTTGGCGCACTCCGCGTCGGCGTTCAGCGCCAAGGCTTCGTCCCCGGACCGGCGGCCGCTGAAAAAGGCCCCGAAAGCGACCTCGGCCCGCGGAGCGAGCATCAGCGCCGTGTCGCCGCAGATCTCGGCCACCAGTTCGTAACTGCCCTCCACGCCCTTTGCCGGAGCTGTCCGGATCACCGAACGCGCCCGGGGAATCTCGACGTAAAGCGGCTTCTCGCCCGTATTCTTCAGGATGTATTTTTCGCAGAAGGCAGCCTCGTCGACCGACGGGAAAAGGACACGCGTCAGCGAAAGCGAGCCTTTGACCGCCGTCCAGTCGCTCTCGACGGTCATCGTGCCGTCGAGCACGATCCGGCGGACCTTCTCCTGCTGAAGGCAATTCTCATTGACCGAAAGCATCCGGGGAACGTCCCACACGAAACGCCGCATCAGCGAACCGTGCGTATTGTTCGGGATGGTGCGCAGCATCGGCCACACGATACTGCGTTCGAACCGGAAACTGCCGTCGGCGCCGACACCGTAGCGCAGGACGGCGGAAATCCGCAATCCGCTCATTTCGATATGGTCCCGGTGCGAATCGCCCTCGCGGACATTCCACACGATGGCCGTGCTGTCGGGAACCACCTCCCAGCGGGTTTGCGTACCGGCGAGGGCAGGCGCCGTCAGACAACAGAGAAACGGCAGGAAAAAGCGGCTGATGCGGATCATGGAGTCGGGGTTTTCGTTTTTAAAATAAGTCGTATTATTTCGAATCATAACAAAAATACGATAAAAAACGAACTCCGCAAAAAAACGACGGCGGCATATTCCACGGAACGCCGCCCGCCGGAGGAGGCAAAACCCTTTCGCCGCAATTTGCAGCCGAGTTTTTTTCACCGCTCAAAACATTGGTTACCAACCACATAATAACACACGCACGATGTTTTGCCGATTTTTCTTTGTTTTTCTCGTTTTTTTTATACTTTTGCAAATCAGCCATAACGGGTTAACGCCCCTTGAGGACAAATAATCCGTTGACAATTGGGAACTTAAAAATATTGTGACTATGTATTGGACGCTTGAACTGGCATCGAAACTCGAAGATGCCCCCTGGCCCGCAACGAAAGATGAACTCATCGACTATGCAGTACGTTCGGGTGCGCCGCTCGAAGTGCTCGAAAACCTGCAGGAGATAGAAGACGAGGGTGAAATCTACGAATCTATCGAAGACATCTGGCCCGACTACCCCTCCAAGGACGATTTCTTCTTCAACGAGGAGGAATATTAGAGGAAAATAATCGAAAAAATTTAAGATTAAATCCCTGCCAATCAATTAGATTGGTGGGGATTTAATTTGTTTGGACAACGGCGCTTGACCGCCTCAAATGGTGTGGTTTGTTTGGATAAAATGCAATTTTTGGAGGATGATTTGTGATTTGTTTGGACAAAATTCACTACCTTTACAGAGGTTTGTGAGTATTGCAGCAACCTCTGATTTTTAATTTCAAACATCCTTCAGTATGGGAAGACCGAAAAGATTATATCCATTGGGGCGCTACCGCCTGCATGTCAGGGGTGAGATAAATCCTGCCAAACAGTATCTTGTCCAACTTGAATATACCTGGAACCGACAGGTGATACGCAAGGGTATGAATATCTTTGTCCGGCTTGGAGACTGGAACGAGAAAGCCAACAAGGGGCGTGGCGGAGTCAGGGCGAGCTATGGCCCGGAAGCCAATCGCATCAACAGTCTGTTGCTTGCAAGGGTTGACAAGATTGATTCATTACTGGCGGAATATCAGCAGAAGAACCCGAATCAAATTACAACTCAGGTCATATCCGATTTTTTAGCTGACAAACCGATTGCACGGGATGATAAAGGAAAGGACTTTGTTGAATTTGTCATGGAAAGGCTCGAATCAGATTATTCCAGAAACCGTATCGGTAAGAGCCGATATGAAAACGGCAAGAGTGGAATGAATATCTTTCAAACTTTCCTTCGGGCTACAAAGAAAGGAACTTACAAACAAGACAGTATCTATCTCGGAGAAATTTCTGTTGAACTGATTGATGAATATATAAAGTGGCGTCGGGAGATAAAGCTGAATAGCGATGCAACTATCAATCATGCCTTGACTCCTATCCTTAAAGCATGTGCTTATGCTTCGGAACTGAAAATGATTGATAGTGCTGTCAATACAAGAATTCAGGACATGCGGATAGCATCGAAAATATCACTTACTGATGAGGAAACCGAGTTTGATGACAAGTACCTGACTAAAGAACAACTGACAGCATTATTGGATTATTATCGCAGTTGTACTGAACCTCGCAGGAAGGAGTTTTTGGAAATGTTTTTCTTTGCATTCCATGCTTGTGGACTTCGTGTTGTGGATGTGATGACTTTACAATGGAAACATATCGATTTTGCCCGGAAGGAGTTGCGGAAGATTATGATCAAGACAAACAAACGTCATGTGATTCCACTTACAGAACCTGCATTGCGCATCTTGCAGCAATGGCAGGAAAAGCGTGAAGGATGCAAATATGTTTTCAATCTTGTGAAGGAATCTTTGGATTTGGATGATGCGGAAGCTCTATATAAAGCGCGCAGCAATGCGACCAAATGTATCAACCAGTCGTTGGCCGTTGTCGGCGAACAAATCGGTCTGCCATTCAACTTGTCAATGCATTGCTCCCGCCATTCGTTTGCGGTCTTTGCACTGAACAAGGGACTTTCCATGTCGGTTGTCAGTCGTTTGCTCGGTCATGGAAGTACGGATGTCACCGAAAAGGTCTATGCCAAATTTCTTCCGGAAACGCTTTCGGCAGAGGTGGCAAGATTGAAGGAAGATTTTATTTCGTTAGAGATAATATGATTATTCACAATGTAATGGATGAGTGAAAATGACAATGTTACAGATAACTTTCCTGTTTATAGGATTCTTTATATTGATATTAGTGTTGGCGACTATATTCAAACGGTACCAGAGAACAATTCTTTGGACAGTTGCAATCTGTATGTTTCTGGGAGTACTATTCAGTGCCGGATTCGGATATTTAGATATCATTGATGGGGATGTTCCAAATCTGCCTGTGATTACAAGTATAGTCCTGATAATAATCGGATCGGCATTGTTGATTTTAGGTGCGGAAAAACTTCATTCCAAACAAAGGGAAAAAGAAAATCAGAGTATTCCCGTTGTAACTTCGGCTTCAAATGCGCATTCGGCCGATAATAGCGAAACCGGAATCGTATTAACCGGACAACTGAAAGCAGAACTTGCGGAGAAAGTCTTTGCCAAAGCAATAGAGGCTGGCTATATGAAAGAAGAAGGTTCCCATTATAAATGGAATGAATCAAAAGTCCTGTTGGCGTATATGTGTGGTCGGATTTATTGCGGAGATTATCCGGAGCGTCTTAAAATGGAAACAAAGACCTATTGGAAGTTCGGTATGGAACTCTTTCCCGACACCGAATTGTGCGCTCTATTTGACACTTCCGACATAGGGCAGTCCCGTCAAAACAGAAAAGACCTGACTGTGCCGAAAAATTTTCAGAAAATCGACATCTTTTTCGAGTAGCCTTGTGGCTGCTCTTTTTATTTATAATCAGACGGTTAAGCGTGCATCCTAATATTAGCCTAACATTAGGAATAACCTGTTATATAATCTATGCTAACTTCTTAGGTTCTAAGGACTCTCTACCTTCGCCGCAGTTGTGGGACGATGTGCACAGTCGTGTCACGGCAACATAACCCGGCTTGAAGTCCGAGTGTGCATCAGGATTGGAAAGCCATAATAAGATTTACTATGGCAAAGAAATTAAAGGTAGAGACTATATGCGAAAGAGAATTGCTGGAAAGAATTCTCCGCATAGTGGAACGACAGGAAAAACTGCCATCCGCAAACAAGGTGGCAGCGCATTGTCTGTATGACAACAAGTCCTTGATGGCGAAATTGGGAATCAAGGAGAAGTATTTGAAAAAATTGCGGGACAACGGATATCTCGGCTATTCCCGTGAAGGTGACAAATATTGGTACACGCAGGAAGATGTTGACCGTTTCTTACGTCACTTCCATTTTGATGCTTTTGCAATAGGTATCGACTTACCGAGGCCGGAAGGAGGTGGCTATGTTTGATAATCTGCATCTGACCAATATGCTCCGCTCAGAAGTTGAGCATATTCTGGAAACTGGATTCCCTTTGGATGTGTTTCCAGACAAGATACAAGACGTAATTCTGAATCTTGCCCGATATGAAAATTTCAATGTTGAATACACGGCATCCATTATCCTTTCTGCCGTTGCCACAGCTGTCGGCAATTCATGTCAAATCCGTATCAAAGGCGAATGGAAAACAAGTCCTTCCCTTTATATGATGCTAATCGGTCGCCCTGGATTGGGAAAGACGCCACCTTTGGGATTCATATACAAGCCTATCAACGAACAGGATGACAGAATGTTCGAGAAATACAATGAAGAATGGAAAGAATATGAACGGGCAATGGCTGTTTCTGGGAACAAACGGGAAAAGGAAGCGGATGGCAATTTGCCGAAGAAACCTCATTTGGTAACTACAGTCATTTCGGATTTTACTCCGGAGGCAATGATGAATACTCATCAGTATAATCTTCGTGGGATAGCGTTGGTGGTTGATGAAATCTTGGCTCTGTTCAATTCCGTAAGGAGATACAGCAATAAAAACAATCTTATCGAGGACTTGCTGACTGCATATAGCGGACAGCCCTTGAAAGTAATTCGAAAATCTGAACTCCGTCCTATTTTAATTAAGAAACCTTGTATCAATCTTATAGGCTCGATACAGACAAATCTGTTGCAGGAAGTTTTTCGCACAGAGTTCCTTGCCAATGGATTGCTTGACAGATTCCTGTTTGTCTATCCGAAAGACAGGACAATATCCGTATGGAAGAGGAATGCTTTGGCTCCGGCAAGACCTGACATTCTGAATCAATGGAGGACAATTCTTAATAAAATACTCAGTATTCCTTGTGATGTTAATGAAAAGGAAAATTCAGTCAATCCTGCCATACTCACAATGACAGAGGACGCTGAGGAGTATTTCTATGATTGGTACAATAGAATCATTGACTCTGTAAATGCCATTGAGAACGATGCGGAAGTGGAAAGCCGGAAAATGAAACTCAATGGTCACGCAGCACGAATGGCTTTGCTGTTTCAAATTATGAAGTGGGCTGTTGATGAATCGGATATGCAATATGTGGAGTTGGATTCCGTGAAGGCTGCAATCAGAATGCTTGATTACTATGAGGAGACTTACAGGCGGATTCAGGAAATCATTGTTTCAGATAGTATTGGTGAAACCAGAGAAGCATGGCTATCATTGCTTGGAGACACTTTTTCAACCGGTGATGCCATCGTTGCCGGTAAGAAGGTGGAAATGTCCCGACGGACTGTCTATTATGCCTTGGAACAGTTGTGCCGACTTCAGAATCCTCTTATTGAAAAGATTCGTCACGGAGTATATCGTAAGACTACGGTTGGGAATGCCAATGCACCTTGCACTATTGCACTTTCTACTGACAATAGCAAAGGGCAATCTTCCCAAAGTGCAAAAGTGCAGAGTGCAACTCAAATCAATTCGGATAGCCATGAGTGAATACAGGTTTCATTTGCAGAAATACAAATATGGCAGCAAGATTAGTTGTCCGAGTTGTGGAAAACCCCGATGCTTTGTCAAATATGTCGATGCAGAAGGAAAGATTGTCTTTCCTGACAATGTCGGTAAGTGTGACCACGAGAATAGCTGTGGCTATCACTATACTCCGAAAGAATACTTTAATGACTATCCTGATGTGTTAAGTCGGAATCAAGGTGTGAGTGAATCATTCCGGGTTACTGCCTGTAAGTCCGTTGATAAGAAGCCCGTTTGCATTGCTCCTTCATACATCGCTTCATCTTATGTGGATAAAAGTTTATCTCACTATGAAATCAACCCTTTGTATCGGTATCTATGCAATGTGTTTGGCGAAGAAGAAACCATACGTTTGTTCCAGTTATATCGCATCGGTACATCTGCAAAATGGGGTGGCTCGGCTGTGTTCTGGCAGATTGATATGAATGGTTTGGTCAGAACTGGAAAGATTATGTGTTATAATCCCGAAACCGGTCATCGAATAAAAGAACCTCAAGCCTTTGTTAGTTGGGCACATTCGGAGTTGCGTATGCCGGATTTCCATTTGAAGCAATGTCTGTTTGGAGAGTATTTGTTGAAGAGTTCAACCTCTTCTCCCGTGATGCTTGTTGAGAGTGAGAAGACTGCTGTTATAATGAGCCATTTTATTCCCGATTACCTCTGGCTGGCAACCGGTGGCAAGAACGGCTGTTTTAATCGCGAGGCAATGCAGGTTCTTCGAGACAGGAATGTTACTCTATTACCGGATTTAGGTGCGACCGAACAATGGAAAGCGAAGTCAGCCATGCTATCAGAAATATGCAAGAAAGTCTCCGTGTCCGACATCTTGGAACGGATAGCGACTGAGGAACAACGCAATCAGGGATTGGACATAGCAGACTTCTTTCTTCTTTCGCCATCCAAACGACAGATACTCCAGCAAATGATTCAGCGTAACCCTGCTTTACAGTTGCTTATTGACGAACTCGGATTGGAACTTATTGAATAACGGAGGAACTTGTTCCGGGAGTTTACAGAAAGTCCATAACACAATAAGGACTTTTTGCCTGACGACAATAAAATCCGGTCATTGCCACACTGCGTGAATTGGCACAGGAGCAAGCTCCAATTATTAAAAACACTTTTAAGAAAGACATTATGAATACTGATATAAAACAAGCGATGCACGTTGAAACCGGAAAGTCATTCGGCACATCAGAGGCAAATGAAAACGAAAGGCGTTGGAATAACGCCAAGATTGACAGAAAGAATCTGGATTCGACCAATCACTATGACAAGACCCGAATGAAACTGAATTTCGAGATTGGACCCGATGGAAAAGTTCATCCGTTGGGATATCAGGAGAAATCGCTTGAAGTCCGTTTGCAGGAACGGTTGACTGAACTGGGCTGGAAGCCTTTCAAACCGGACAGCAAAATTCAACCAAACTGTTGTGCGAAATTTATCTTCGGAGGCAATCATGACCGTACACTTGAAATGGCATTTAGAACCCAAACCGTAAATCTGGACAAAGGTGCAGACAACAGCCATCTCCAGCGATGTCCGGAAATCGAACAATGGGCAAAAGATGTCTATGACTGGTGCGCCAAACGGTACGGACAGAAAAACATAATCGGCTTTCAGGTTCATCTTGATGAGAGCAGCCCGCATATCCACGCATTGATTGTTCCAGTCGGGCAACGCATCAAAAGTGATCGTGAGTGCGTAATGTGGTCTGCCAAGTTTGGCAAGAACCGTTATGAGTATGGTCAGATTCTTCGGGCGATGCATACATCACTATATGAAGAGGTTGGCAGCAAATACGGTCTTGAACGTGGAGACAGTATTGACGGGCGTAATGTGCAGCACCTTCATAAACGCGATTATATCCGCAAACTCACCAAAGATGCAAAGCAGGCTGAGAAAGCGGCCAAGGGACTTCAAACAATGATAAGGCATCTGGAATCAAAGATTTTAAGTTATAACCAACAACTTGAAAAGGCGGAGCAGGAATTAGCTTCCGGCAAGATAACTCTCGATAAGTATGAGTCGCAGAAAACCGACATACAGAAACTCATTGCTGAGTATCAGAACAAACTTGAAGACAAGGCTGGTAAGCTACACGCAAAAGAACAGGAATTGGAGCAACTCACAAAAGATGCAGCAAAGGCTCGCTCTGTTGTCCAGCCTTTCCGAAATCACAAAGTGGATTTCACGCCACCGAGAATCACAGAAAAAGTACCTCTGTTTGGTACAGGCAAATGGGTAGAACGTCAGAATCAGCATATAGAGAAGTCTTTCACAGAAGTTGTCTGCAAAATCGAATCTCTATACAGGAATGAAGCTGCGAAGCAGGTCGCAGCAGCTCAACAAAACGTTTTAGCAGACTTCGGAGAACTTTTCCAGTTGCGGAATGATGTCAAAACTCTCACTGAAAACAATGAGAACCTGAAATTCTCGCTAGTGACAATCCTTGATCAACTCTCAAATCCATCACTTCGCGCAAAGATATTCACCATTGCCGATGCCCTTATAGGTGGAACTCCCATCAGTGTGTCTTCCTATGGTGGCGGTGGCAATTCCTCTTCCGACCTTCGCTGGGATGGCCGCAGACCTGACGAGGAAGAAGAGGCGTATCGGAGGAGGTGTTTGATGTTTGCGATAGGGACGGTAAAGAAACATCATGAGAAGAAAAGTTATAGAAAAAGATAGATGTCCCAATAATGTGCTGTAGCTGGATATAAAGTTTACAGCACGTTAATTTTTATACTATACATATGCCCCATTATGAGAATGTGCCGTTTGATGTGCCGGAGGGATGGGTGTGGACAACATTAGGTGAAGTAGGCACTTGGCAATCAGGCGGAACTCCTAGTCGTTCAAACAAAACATATTATGGTGGAAATATACCTTGGCTTAAAACAGGAGAATTAAATGATGGATTGATTTCGTATATTCCAGAAAGTATAACAGAGGAAGCTGTCGCAAACTCTTCTGCTAAAATTAATCCTACCGGAAGTGTGTTAATTGCAATGTATGGTGCAACAATTGGGAAATTAGGAATACTTACATTTCCTGCTACCACTAATCAAGCATGTTGCGCTTGTATCGAGTTTAATGCTATTATTCAATTGTACCTATTCTATTTCTTATTGTCTCAAAGAAATGAGTTTATCGCAAAAGGCGGTGGCGGAGCGCAACCCAATATATCAAAAGAAATAATTGTAAATACCTTTATTCCTTTACCGCCTCTTAGTGAGCAACAACGTATTGTAATGGAGATAGAGAAATGGTTTGCTTTGATTGACCAAGTAGAACATGGTAAATCGGACTTGCAAACAGTTATCAAACAAGCCAAATCCAAAATACTCGACCTCGCTATTCATGGAAAGTTAGTGCAACAAAACCCCAATGATGAGCCTGCCATCGAACTATTGAAACGCATGAACCCCGATTTTACACCTTGTGATAACGGGCATAGTGAGAAGTTACCTCAAAGTTGGTGTTTATCTAGGCTAAAAGAGTTATGTTCTTTTTTATCAAGAGGAAAATCACCAAAATATTCGGATAATGACAAAACGATACCTGTATTTGCACAGAAATGTAATTTAAAAGAAGGCGGTATTTCTCTCGAACAAGCACGATTTTTAGACCCTTCCACAATTTGCAAATGGAGTGAAGTTTATAAATTGCAAACTGGAGACATTCTTGTTAATTCTACAGGTACAGGGACTGTCGGAAGAACCCGTTTGTTCAATGAAAGTTATTTGGGACAATATCCATTTGTTCTTCCTGATTCACATATTTCTGTTGTAAGAGCAAAAACTGGAATTATCCCCCAATATTTATATGCCTATATTTCATCCAATAAAATACAACAATATATAGAAGATAATCTTGCTGGTAGCACTAATCAAAAGGAACTATATATTGGTGTATTAGAACAAATGGAAATTTTTGTTCCTCCATTAGCCGAGCAACAACGAATCGTTCAAAAAATAGAAGAACTATTCTCTGCTCTTGACAACATACAAAATGCCTTAGAAGTGTAGTCAAATACACTTCTAAGGACTGCTGTGACTTTACCAGTTCACTACCTTATCAACAATTTTCTGCTGTTCACTGGCAGTTCTGCGAAGATAGATACGAGTGGTTTCTATGCTTTCATGCCCCATTAGGTCGGCAAGCAATGCAAGGTCATTGAATCGGTCAAGGAAATTTTTGGCAAAACGATGACGGAATGAATGAGGATAAACCACCTCCTTATTCATTCCGTATTTTTCCGCAAAGTGTTTCAGTTGTTGGGCTATACCGCGCGTCGTAATTCGGTCTCCGAATCTGTTCAGAAATATATATCCGAAAGTAACCCCTTTATCTTTCAGCCATTTCATGGCTTCTATACGTAAGTTTTTCGGAATATACAGACGGCGTATTTTCCCGCCTTTGCTGTAAAGGTCAAGATATCCGATTTGTACATGCTCAGCTTTGATATGGAGCAATTCGCTGACACGCGCACCGGTAGCCGCCATGAACCATACGACAAAATACCATTCATCATAACCGTCAGCTTTCAGGCGCGTTTTGAGAAACTTGTAGTCTGCATCACTGATTACGTTCTCCAAAAAGTTTTTCTGCTGTACTTTGACGAACTTTACCTTCAGTTTCTCTTGTTTCGTAAATTCAAGGTACTTGTTGATGCCCTGCAATCGAAGATTTACTGTCTGTGGTTTGAAGTTTTCAACCAAATACCCTTTGTAGGCTAACAGGTTCTTTTTGTTCACGTCCCCATAGTGATTGAGGAAATACTGCACCGTCCACACATACGAAGTGACGGTGTTCTTGGCAAGATTAGTCTTTGCCAAATGATTTTTGAATTTTGTTACCATATTACATTGAATTAGAATGAATATGGTAATAATATAATGGAACGTATCGGGCATTATGAGAACTTGCCAGATGGATGGGGCGTATGTAGGTTAGAAGACATTGTAGATTACGAGCAACCTACGGCATATATTGTTAATTCAACAAGTTATAATGATAGCTATCCAATACCAGTTTTAACAGCAGGGAAATCCTTCATCATAGGTTATACTAATGAAGAGAAAGGGATATACTCAAAATTGCCTTGTATTATTTTTGACGACTTTACTACAGATTCAAAATTTGTAGATTTCCCTTTTAAAGTAAAATCATCCGCCATGAAGATTTTGCAGGTAAGAAAAGGTATTGAAATAGAATATGTTGCAATGTTTATGAACACAACACGTATAATTGGCGATACCCATAAACGATATTGGATTTCGGAATATTCTAAACTGACTATCCCAATCCCTCCAAAGGCAGAACAAAAGCGAATTGTAGATACTATTCATACAGCATTTGCCAAGTTAGATACAATAATGGAGAGTTTATAGGCTCTCCATTATTACATCCAGTCGTTTAAAAGCAAGATTTACTGCCTCCACAATCCTTTTCTGCTCACCATAAGGAGGTATTGGCACTTCAATCGCTTTGAATAGTTTCTTATTCAAGTGAGGAATGGCAGAACCAACCTTGTTCTCTCGTAAAATCTTACGATGTAGGTTAATAACTTGTAAAACATAATCCGTATTCATATTGTCGTTGATAGACAATTGTTTGAATGTGCTACCTTGATACCCATCAATAGGAGTCCTGAATACCTCACCAGAGTTTTCGCCATCTACTAAAATCAAAAATGAATTCGCAGCAACATATTTCCCAAATGTCAAAGTTTTGGCTTCACTCTCACCACGCAAATATTTGACATCTAGATTTATTAGTTCCATACCATTTCGCTTTTCTCCATCAACTAAAGAACATAATGTTTGCATAGGTGCAAATGACCAACTATGTGGCAACTGCGGATAATGCCCGTTATCACAAGGTGTGAAGTCGGGATTTATGCGCTTCAAAAGTTCAATGGCAGGCTCATCGTTCGGGTCTTGCGGCACCAACTTGCCATGAATGGCGAGATCAAGGATTTTGCTTTTGGTATGCTTGATTGCAGTATGCAAGTCAGTTTTACTTTGTTCTATCTGGTCAATCAAAGAAAACCACCTTTCAATTTCAGCTACGATGCGGTGTTGTTCGGCAAGAGGAGGTAAAGGTATCATTCCTTTGCACGCATCATTTGTACTTAATCTAGGCATTTTTACACCATAACCACATTGCTGTGTATAATCAAGAAAATATGCAGAGCGCAGCACATGGCACAAGTAATGTGCTGAAATGCCAAAATATGAATTAAATGGAATAATTTCAGTTGTGCAATACCCAATTTGAGGAGCGACCAATACCTTATTTAAATATGTACGCAATTTGGAATATAGTACATCACCTTTTTTGAATTTATGACGTACACCTTTGATGCTTCTTTCTTTTTTCGATAATATCTGAATAATGGAAGCTGTATCTTTTTCCAAATCTTCAAGTTCTAGTATCCATTCATCATCTGCAATATCTGTGACAGAAACATTATTGCTGTCGCCATAATTGCTTATTTCCCCTAAAGTTGTCCACACCCAACTATCCGGCACATCAAACGGCACATTCTCATAATGGGGCGTATCGGAAGTCTTTGCAGACTTCTTACTCCGCTTGATTTTTCCCTCTTTTATCAGTCGTTCTTTTTCTGCCTTGATTCGTTCGAGGAGAACTGATGCAGGTTCATCGTTCGGGTCTTGCGGTACAAGTTTTCCATGTATCGCAAGGTCGAGTATCTTTTGACGTAATTTCTTTGTATCCATATAGGTTAGTCTTTGTTTAAGAACAGATTGCAAAACTCATTCAGTTGCTGTTGCATACGTTCCTGTGGAATGAGGATACGTTTGTATTCTGCTATCATTGTGGGGCTCATACTTCGGCTCATAGCATATTCCACAACAACCCGGTCTGCTTCTGGGCAGAGAATAATGCCGATAGAAGGGTTTTCGTTAGAGCGTTTCACATCTCTATCGAGTGCTTCCAGATAAAACTCCAACTGACCGAGGTCTCGCGGATGGAATTTTGTCTTTTTCAGCTCCACTGCAACCAATGCCTGCAACCCGCGATGGAAGAACAGCAAGTCAGCCTTAAAAGTGGATGCGCCAATATTGAGGCGGTATTCCTGATCCATAAAGATAAAATCCTTACCAAGTTCAAGAATAAATTGCTTCATGTGTTCTACCAAGCTTTTTTTCAATTTTGATTCGCTATGCGTCTTCGGAAGATTCAGAAAATCAACAAACAACGTATCCTTGAACATTATCGGGGCATTCGGATACGTATTGAGCAATCCTTTCGACATATTATTCTTGCTGCCCAATAAAGCCGTATATGTCTGATTGGAGATGCAACGCTGAAGTTCTCGCTTCACTAAATGTTCTTTATTGGCATAGAGTATATAAAACATCCGCTCTTCATTATTTTTGCATCGGCAAAGAATTTCCGTATGATTGGTCAATGTGGTCAACTCCAAGATTTTAGGCATTTGTACAGATGCAGTCGGAACAAATTGTGCAGTTCTTGGCTGCACAATTACAGCCTCCCCTTGTTTAGGCAGACTTGCTTCTATTTGTGCAGTTTTTGGCTGCACAAATTCAGAGTTCAGATACTTTTCTACAGTTGCGCTGAATGATTCCGATGAATATTCATCATAAAACATCACCATATTGTAAATGCTTCTCCGACTATAGCCCTTAATGTCTGGACGCCGGGAACGGATATATTCGGATAACTGCGTTACAACCTTGCTTCCCCATTCCTCGCTTTTCAGTTTGGCAGATACATAGCTGCCCACATGCCAAGCTGTGAACAACAGTTCATTATTTACGGCTCTTGAAGCACGGCTTTTATGTTGGAGAATGATGTCTATAACTTCTCCAAACTGTTGTTCCATTGATATGATTATCTTGTTGTTTTCCATGCACTCAATCTTCATTTATGTTAGCGAGCAATTTTTCAAGTTCTGCTACAGCCGTACTTATCGTTTGGCTTTTATTTTTTATGTCTGCCATCAGTTCAGCCAATGAACGTTCGTCCGCCTCACCACCTTGTTTTATCCATGTGATGTCAAGACTTGTTTTGTCTCTGGCAATGATCTCATTTACAGAGTATTTACGCCAACGCCCTTGCGGATTATTCTCGGCATCGTAGGTTTCTACCCGATTGTTGTAGCAGGAAACAAAATCGTCTAAATGATGGCGTTCCAATTTATTTGTTGCCAAGGTGTGCTTTACATCGGTACGATAATCATAAAACCATATTTCTTTGGTCGGTTGTCCTTTGCTGAAAAACAGCACATTTGCTTTTACGCCTTGAGCATAGAAGATACCTGTAGGCAAACGCAAGATAGTATGCAGATTGAAATCTTGCAACAGGCGTTTACGGATTGTTTCGCCTGCTCCGGCCTCAAAGAGGACATTGTCAGGAAGTACCACAGCTGCACGACCACCTGTTTTGAGCATAAGCATCATGTGCTGAAGGAAATTCAACTGGTTGTTCTTGGTCTCCACATAGAAATCCGGACGGTTGATGTCCACAGAGCCGGCAGGGCGAGTTCCAAAAGGAGGATTGGCGAGTATCACATCGACAAGGGTTGACGGTTCTTTTTCCAAAGAGTCCTCACACACAATAGGACTACGGTCTGTACCGATGCCATGCAAATAGAGATTCATGGAAGCGAGTGTTACCACCAAAGGAGTATTATCTACACCATGCAAGGCTTTGTCACGCAAGAAATCACGCTTTTCTTTACTTGCAGACTGACCTTTCATGTAGTCGTAAGCTGTAAGCAAAAATCCACCAGTACCACAAGCAGGGTCGCAAACGGTTTCTCCAATTTGCGGATTAATACAATCTACCATTGCTTGAATAAGTGGACGAGGTGTAAAATACTGTCCGGCACCGCTTTTCTTGTCTTGCCCGTTCTTTTCAAGAATACTCTCGTAGATAGCACCTTTCACATCACCATCCATAATGAGCCATTGCTCTTCATTTATCATAGTGATGACCTTTTTTAGATAAACTGGCTTGTCTATCTTGTTTTGTGCTTTGGTATAAATAGTTCCTATTAAATTGTCCTGTTCGCTAAGCTGTTTAAGTGTTTCCTCGTATTGCTTAACCAGATCTAATCCATCAAGGGAAATCAAATCCGCCCACTGGTAACCAACCGGAATTGCAGATTCTTCTCCAAATATTTCTACATTCTCGGCATCCATCTTCAAAAAGAGAAGATAAGTTAGTTGGGTGATATAATCGGTGAACCCTATACCTTGTCCGGCAAGAGTGGTTGCCAGATTCCAAACCTTCTTAGTGAGTGATTGCTCTGTTGTGTTATTTGCTGCCATAATTTATGCTGCTTTTCTTAATACTACAAATGTGTAAAGTGAATAAAGTGCTTCATCTGCTTTCTGCATATTTCCAAATGCCCGTATCATTTGGGCTGCATGGGTCGCATCATCTTCACGAATATCCCTGACCGTACAAGCTCCGTTAGAAGCGATGTAATCTACAATACGACTGATTACTTCACGCTGCTTGTCGGTTATTTCACGCTGATTTTGTCCTAACCATAGATTGAAATATTGCTTGGATGTAGTAACTACGCTGTCCAATCTCTCAATTTGGCGGAAAGCAAAACGTACCAGTTGTATGATGTTTGTCAAAGCATCACTTTCTTCTTTTGTTGTAGAACGCTTTACCTTGCCTGGAGAAAGAACTGCATACGAATTCCAAATTTGTTTTGGAGCAAAATGGTTGTTTGCCATTTTGAGTTTATGCTCCAAATCTTTCAGCATTGAATAGGTTATCGGCTCGCCTTCATTGTTATAGATAATGCGAAGAGCCTCTATTTCATCTGCATTCTCTCTACAAAATTCCTCAAATGCCTCCGTCGTGTTTTTAGCCTCCTCAATGGAGAAACCTTTTGAGATAAGCGTATCTTCTCCGGGCATTAGCGTATTGACAAAACCTGCCGCAAGAATAAGCAAATATCTCCGTGCATCAGCATGATTGGCAAGGGGAGACACTAAGCCTTTGCGTTCTAAATTTGGCTTTTCTGTGCTGACAAACGGTGGCAGAGTGCCTTTTTCAAGCGCATCGTATATCCTGGCAGAAAGTTCCTTCATGTCATCACGAGATAAACGGGTAAACTCTTTCCGCTGCGAATCATCCGCTTTATTATAGATTCTAGCAAGCGTGGCAGCAAGTCGTTTGAGATATTCATCAGGAATATAGCCGTGACTGATACGCTCTAACAATTCTTTCAGAGTGATAGTTTTTGTGGTCGGTTCATCGCTTGCTGTCGGAATTGTCATTTCATGTTCCGTTACGCCTACAGCATCAACCAAATAAAAACAATCCTTACTGAATGCATTCGGAGTGACATTGCGTAATTGTTCATCGCCTATTGTACGCACTCCGCGTCCCTTCATCTGAATATACAACGGCAATGATTCCACATCACGCATGAACATTACCACTTCCAACGGCTTTACATCCGTTCCTGTAGCAACCAATGTACAAGTCACAGCTATGCGGAAATCCTTGTCATTGCGAAATTGGCGTATCAACTCGTTGCTGTCACCTGCCGAATATGTGATTTTCTGAACAAATCTGTCATCAGTCCGCCCAAACACTTCTTTAGCTATTTGTACGATATTTGTGGCATGGGCTTCATTGAGAGCGAATATCAAGGTTTTAGGAAGATAATCCATATTCGGCTCACGCTGTGGGTCATTGAAGAGTTCTGTGTAAACCACATCCCGATAAGTCGAAAGAATAAGTTTTATCTGTGCCGGATTGATAATACTCCGATTAAGTTCCTTATTTGTATAGGTTTTGGTTTCCTTACTGCTTACAGTCTTGACCTCACCCGTATATCTTGTTTCTTCTTTAAATTTCTCGCCCTCCAATATAGCTCCGCCTGTTTCCGTGACCTGTGTTTTTATTCTATACACCCGGCAATCCACATTCACACCGTCAACGATACTCTTCTCCAATTTGTAGTTGACAATGCGATTGTTATTGAAAAATGCCATTGTTTCTGGAATAGGCGTTGCTGTCAAACCAACCAATCTTGCAGTGTCGAAATATTCCAGTACCTTACGCCAATTTTTATAAATAGAGCGGTGGCACTCATCTATGATAATCATATCAAAGTAATCGTGCGGTAAATCGAGATTGGGTGGCAAGATCACTTCCTCAGCAGGTTCGTTTTCATCATCGTCATCATTATCCTCAATAGTTTCTCCTTTCAAGAATGAGAATAGGCGTTGTATTGTAGAAATAACGACATTGCTATCAGAAGGAATAGAAGATGACCGAAGACGATTGACCGTAAAGATAGTATTGAAAGCCTCTCCGTTTTCAGTCAAACGGAAAGTACCAAACTCTCCTTCAGCCTGTTTTCCAAGATTGTTTCTGTCAACAAGGAATAAGACCCTACGCATAGGAGTGTATGAGAGCATTCTGTAGGCTGCAAGACAAGCTGTATAAGTCTTTCCTGCACCGGTGGCAAGTACCATCAATGCTCGTTTTTGTCCCGAACGGAAACTCTTTTCCAACTCTGTTATAGCTTCGTATTGGCAATCACGCAAGCCTTTCTTACGCAAAGTAGGAAGTCCGGCAAAATAATCATTTATCCCTAATTTTTTAACCAATTCGTGAGGTGTCGGGATAGTCATTATTTGTTTGAAATAATGGTCTTGTTCTCGGAAATCACAAAAGTATAATTCCTTTCCGTTGGATGTGAATATAAATGGCAGTGGCTTTTGATATGTCTGATATATATTAGGTACGCTTTTGGCATATAAGGCGGCTTGTTCGCATACTTTAGAAGAAAAAGTATCTGTTTCTTCACGTTTGGCTTCAAGTACACCAACAGCCTTTCCGTTTATGAAAAGAAAATAATCTGCTTCGAGATTACCTTTTAGCAATCCTTCCCTTATAGCGACAGCTGTACAAGTTGGCTCATAATCATCCCTATTGATAACTTCCCAACCAGCATCAGCAAACCACTGATCAATTTTTATTCTTGCTTTTTCTTCAGGAGTCATATATTACTATATTTCTGTATTATCGGAAGTTGCACTGTAAAAATAATAGATAGTCGCAAACGCTATTGACGTTCATCCTTGTCTGTTATTAGATCTTTCAGGTCCAATTGAAGAATCTCTGCAATTTTTTGCAGCGTCTCCAAATTAGGCTGGTTTCTATTGCACGCATAGGCGTTAACCATACTGAAACTTTTGTCAAGTTGCTTGGCCAACCATGTTTGAGAAATGCCTTTGTCCGACAAGACTACCTTTATCTTATTCAGTTTCATTCTTAAATGCAATTTTATTGCGCAAATATAGTGAATTATATTCGATATGCCGATTGATTTTGTTATCTTTGCTATATTTGAAATATTACAAATTGACCTTTAATTTGTTTGCTAATTATGGAAATATTACTACCTCCTAAAAAAGGAGAAGTTGAAAAAGTGAAACTTGATTTTGAGCAACTTGTCGTTGTTGGTGCCAATGGTGCAGGAAAAACACGTTTTGGAAGTTGGATAGAAGAGAATAATTATGAAAAGGTTCACCGCATATCTGCGCAAAAGTCTTTAAGTATGCCATCTTCTGTTCGTACAACATCAATGGAAGTTGCTAAAGAAGATCTACTATATGGTACGCATAATGATAATAAAGATTGGCTTAAAAATTATGGGAGAAAGAATAATCGTTGGAATAATAATTTAAATACTTCTTTACTGAATGATTATGATAAGCTAATGGTATTACTTCATTCAGAAGAATATGAGAAATCTGTTTATTATAAAGATCATGGTGGGGAAAAACCAATTACAAAATTAGATAAAATTCAGAGAATTTGGGAAGGTGTATTACCTCATAGAAAACTTGAGAAAAGAGCAGGTATTATAGATGCATACCAAGATGGGCGTCCAGATAAGAAGTACAATGGTTCGGAAATGAGCGATGGCGAAAGATGTATTTTTTATCTTATTGGCGAGGTATTATGTGCTCCTGAAAAATCAATTATCATCATTGATGAGCCGGAAATGCACATTCATATTTCATTAATTAAACGCTTATTTGACTTGATTGAAAACGAGCGTCCTGATTGTGTGTTTATTTATCTCACGCACAGTATTGATTTTGCGTTTTCAAGACAAAATGCTAAGAAAATATGGGCAAAATCTTATGAAGATGGGAAATGGGATTATGAAATATTAAATGAAGCAATGCCTATCCCTGAACAGTTATATTTGGAAGTATTAGGGAGTCGATTACCAGTTATATTTATAGAAGGAGATGATAGCAGTATTGATTATGAAATATATAGTCAAGTATTTTCAGACTATACGTTAAAACCTGTAAATAGTTGTACGAAGGTTATTCAGATAGCCAAATCTTTCAATGATGCATTTGAAATCCACCATATTCACTCCTATGGTATTATAGATAGGGATAGAAGAGACAAAGTGGATATAAATAATCTTGTCTCAAAAAATATATGGGTGTTAGATGTTGCTGAGGCAGAAAATCTTTTATTAATCAAGGATGTTGTAAAAACTGTGGCAAATCATATGGGAAAGGTCCCCAATGATGTATTTAAAACTGTCAAGAAGAATCTTATTGATTTCTTCGCGAAAGAAATGCCATCACAAATTCTTTTATTTTTCAAAGAGACTTTATCACAAAAATATCAAGAATTAGCTGATTTTAGAGCACATGAATTCTCAGATGCCATTAAAGAAATAGATATTAAGTATGGGAGTATCGACAAACAGGCGATTTATGATGGAATTAAGGCTTATTTTCAGAAGATATTAGACAATGAAGATTATGACGGGATTCTACGTGTATTTAATTTAAAGAATGCGTTGATTCCTAATTCCAAAGTTTGTGAAGAGACAGGTGTAAGGAATAAAGAAGAATACCGCAAATTATTGATTACGTTATTGAAAAAGGACGATGCTAATAGTAAGCTCTTAAAAGATGCTATCAAAGCCAAGATTATTAAGACTCCTATTGTATAAGAGATAAAATTTGTTTGTCCACCCATTCCTCCCATCGCCTCAGACCGTCTCAGACGGTGCGGTTTGTTTGTGCAAATTTCATTGTTTTCTGCATAATATATTGATAATCAATATAGATAAATTTCTTTAACGAGGAAGAATACTAAAAAGCGATTTTGAGGCCGGCGGCCTCAAAATAAATCAATGCGAAGCGGCACGATTCCCGGAATGTGCCGCTTCGCATTTTACATACCCGGCCAGGTCAGGGAATCCACAGGACCTCGTCGACGGCATAATGGGCCGTGAGGGTGCGCCCCAGCAGGTAGAAATAGTCCGAAAGCCGGTTCAGCCAGACCAGCGCCGTGGAGTCGACGCCGTATCTGGCGTCGGCACGGAGCGCGGCGCGTTCGGCGCGCCGGCAGACGGTGCGGCACACGTGGCACATCGACACCACAGCGTTTCCGCCCGGAATCGTGAATTTATCAATCGGTTTCAGAACCTCCTGCATGGCGTCGATGCGCCCTTCGAGCCATGCAACGGTCTCCGGGTCCAGCGGAGCGACCTTGTCGCTCCCCGACTGCCCCGTGGCCAGCAGCGCCTCGACCGACATCAGCCGCGAAAGAATGCGGTTCAGGTCGCCGACCGACGACGCCAACGCAGCGTCGCCGCGCATGTTGTCGGCCAGCAGGGCCGTGAAAGCGGCCAGTTCGTCGACCGTACCGTAAGCCTCGACCCGTTCGTCGGTCTTGAAGACCCGCTCGCCGCCGATCAGCGAGGTCATTCCCTTGTCGCCCGTTTTCGTGTATACCTTCATATCCTGAAATGTTGTTTCGGCAAATGGTTGTTGAAAATCAGCAGGTAACCGCGGTTATCCACCGTCGTCGAAGCGTGTCCCGCGATAATCTGCCCGCACAGCGCTTGCCGTTCGCAGCCGTCGTAGGGCGACATCAGCGCCACGGTATGCCCCGCTTCGGCCGCCGCACGCACCAGCGCGAGCGTCGCAGGGCGCGGCAGGCCGCACGTGGCGACGCAGAATTCAGCATCCGCACGATTCAGACCAAAGGTCGTATAGCCGCAATGAATCATCAGATTCTGCAACTGCACCGCCCGACGGCGGGAAACGCCCGCCGTGAGCAGGGCTTCGTACAGGTCCCGGCGGCCCGGCAGCAGGTCGTCGCGCATGAAGACGCTGCGCACAATGTCGTAGACGAACGGCGAATGGACTCCGTGACCGCGGAAATAACGGGCGCGTGAGAGCCGGTTGCGCAGTTCGGAAACCCGCCCGGGCAACCGGAAAGAAATGGGATGGCCGACGATCTTCATAACGTCTATTTTTTCAGCGACCCGGCCAGGCGGCCCGTCGAAAAGGCGATCTGGAGGTTGTAACCGCCCGTATTGGCGTCGATGTCGAGCACCTCGCCGGCAAAATACAACCCTTTGACTTTCAGCGACTCCATCGTATAGGGATTCACTTCGTCACAGCGCACGCCGCCGGCCGTCACCACGGCGTATTCGAACGGCGCATAGTCCGTGATCGGGAAAGTCAGTCCCTTGAGCGTACGCACCAGACGCGTGATCTGTTCCTCGGTGATTTTGCCGACGTAACAGTTCGCACGGATGTCCACCTCCTGCGCCAGCGGCATCACCAGCGGCTTGGGAACCAGCTTGCGCAGCAGTTCGCCGAAGAACTCGTTGGGTTGCAGCTCGGCGATTTCACGGGCGATGCGTTCGTGCAGCACCTCCTCCGTGAGCGCGGGTTTCAGGTCGAGGACCAGCTTCACGCGCTTCTCTTCGATCAGGGCGTCCACCGCGTCGCGGCTCATGCGCAGCGCCACGGCGCCCTCGATGCCGCGGTCGGAAAATCCGATCTCGCCGAACTCCTCGCGCACGGGTTCGTTATCGACATAGAGCGTCGCGCGCACGTTGCGCAGCAGCACCTTGTCGAGGTATCTCATCTGGGCGTGCGACGACAAGAGCGGCGTCAGCGACGGACGCAGCGGCTCGATCGTATGGCCCAGGTCGGCGGCGAAGGCATAGCCGTCGCCCGTCGATCCGGTCGCGGGATAGGAGACGCCGCCCGTGGCGAGGATCACCTGCGCGCACTCCTCCTTGCGTTCGAAACCGCGCCGGTTGATGTATTTCACACCGAAGACCCGGTCCCCGAGGGTCAGAATCTCCGTAACACGCGTATTGTAGATGATCTTGACGCCGTTTTCGACGCAGAACTCCAGCAGGGCGTTGGCGATGTCCCACGCCTTGCCGCTCTGCGGAAAGACCCGGTCGCCGCGTTCGATGTCGAGTTTCACGCCTGCGCGTTCGAAAAACTTGATCGCCGCCCGGTTGTTGAACTCCGAGAACGCGACCTTGAAAAATTCGGCGTTGGTGCGCACCTGATCGGCGAATTCCTCGGCCGGACGCGCGTTGGTGACGTTGCATCGTCCCTTGCCGGTGATGCGGACCTTGCGGCCCGACTTCTCCATCTTTTCGATCAGCAGCACGCGCCTGCCGCTGCGCGCCGCCGTACCCGCGGCCATCATGCCCGCAGCGCCCGCCCCGATGACGATCACGTCGAAAGGCTGTTTTTCTTCCAATTGTTCCATACGGGTGCAAAGATAGGCAAAAGCAAATTAAAAATTAAGAATTAAAAATTAAAAATCAGGATGCAAAGAGCCCCGCAGGCGGTCGGCAGAGTATATTTCTTTCGCAATTCAGTATATTTTTTTCTATTTATCCGTTCGCCTCTTTTATTTCAAAATCCAATGTCCTAAATTAGGACCAATATAAAACGCCATTGCTATTATTTCGGAGGCGAGGCCGAAGAGGGAATTTAAAATGAATCTGCCATGAACAAAACCGAGCTGAAAGTGTTTCTCAAAGGATTGGCTAATTTCTACGTCGTTCTGATGATTATAGCGTTTCTGCCCACACCCGGAAAAGATTGCTCTCCGGGACGCCTCGTGCGGTGCATCGTCATTTATACGATCGTAAGCATCGTGATCTTTTCGGCCGTCTATTTTTGGAACCGAATCAGAAAGGGTCCGGATAAACGTCCCGATACGTGTCCGGTTCCCGATGCAAAAGAGACGAAAGACGACGATTTGAGTATTTCCCGGTTCCTCACCTTGCGAAACATGGGCGCCTGCTTCATCTATTTTCTTTGTGTCTTCGCGCTTCTCTATCCGGAAATGTCTCTCGAAAGCATGCTCAAAGCCAGCGCCCGAAGCACCGGCTATTGCATCCTTGTCCTGCTCGTGGCCGGAATCGTTTATTGTGTCTATCAAAGTCATGTAGGCAAGAAAAAGTCGATCCGGGAAAAGTAGTTGCAGCATCGGGAGGCCATCGCGCCTCCCGTTTTTTCGGATACGCCGGAATCCGCCGCGACGGCCGCGCGGAAATCGCCCGGAGAAAGAATTCTCCCGGCTTAATTTTTTATTCTTGATTTTTAGTTGTATTTTTGCGGCCGTTAAAAATCGTTCTAAAAAAATGTTGAGCAGAAGATTACTCCGTATAAAGGTCGTCAAGGCGCTGTTCGCCCATCTCAAATCGGGCGCGGATAACATGATGGCGTCGGAAAAAACGCTGATGGCGTCCGTCGACAAGGCCTATGACCTCTATTTCCAGATACTGATCCTCCCCGTGGAGATCGCGCGTTACGCCGAACAGCGTCAGGAGCTGGCCAAACAGAAGAAACTGCCGACATTCGAAGACCTCAACCCCAACACCAAGTTCGTGGACAACGCCGTGATCCGCACCATCGCCAACAGCGACGCGGTGAACGATCACGTGGCGGCCCGCAAACTGGGATGGGAACGCTATCCCGAACTGATCCGCACGCTCTACGCGCAGTTGACCGAGAGCGACTACTACAAGGACTACATGCAGCGCGAGGAGCGCTCGTTCGACGACGACAAAAAGCTGCTCGAGGACTTCTTCAAGGAGTTGCAGAGCTGCGAGGCGCTGGACGACGTGCTGGAGGAGATGTCGATCCTCTGGACCGACGACCTTCCCTACATCGTGATCATGGTCCTGCGCACGCTTTCGAACCTGCGCGTCTCGCACACCGAACTGAAGGTTCCCGCGAAGTTCAAAAGCAGCGAGGACCCCGAATTCGTCAAGACGCTGTTCGAAAAGTCGCTGGTCAACTACTCCGCCTTCCAGGACTACATCGAGAAGTTCACGGCCAACTGGGACGTGGAGCGCATCGTCTTCATGGACAACCTGATCATCGGCACGGCGATGGCTGAGCTGACTTCGTTCCCGTCGGTTCCCGTCAAGGTGACGCTCGACGAGTGGATCGAAATTTCGAAATACTACTCCACCCCGGGCAGCAGCACCTTCATCAACGGCGTGCTGGACAAGATCGTCGAGTCGCTGACCGCGGAAGGACGCATCAAAAAGGCCGGGCGCGGCCTGATCTGACCCCTGCCGGCCATGACCCGCATGCTCGCGATCCTCGCCCTGGCGGCACTCGCCGTTGGCTGCGGCACATCTCCCCGTGCGGTCGAACGCAAGGGCCGGATTATCTCGCTAACGGATTCGATTCTCACCACGGGAGGCACGGACACCGTGCGTTTCGGACGCCTCGGGTCCGGCGAAATCGCCGTGCTGCGCCTCTGGCTGGCCAACGACGCGAGCCGTCCCGTGGCCGTCGCCTCCTACCGGCGCAGCTGCGGATGCACGACGCTCGAATTTGACGCACAACCGATTGCACCGGGCGACGCACGGCAGGTGACGCTCACCTTCGATTCGCGCGGCGAACGGGGCTGGCAACTCAAGGCGCTGGACATCACGCTGGCGGGAGGGCAGCGGCCCCTGCGGCTGTTCGTGGAAGCGGACATAAAATAAATCCTTGTTTATTCGGCAATAATTTGTACCTTTGCTTCGTTCAATGGAATAAACACTTAAAACGAATACAATTATGATTAATTTTCTTCAGACGGTCCCCATAGAGCCTCAACCGGGATTCATGCAGCAGTACAGTTTCATTATTATGATCGGCCTCATGGTGCTGGTTCTCTGGTTGTTCATGTGGCGTCCCGAGGCCAAGCGCCGCAAACAGATGCAGGAGTTCCGCAACGGTCTGAAAAAAGGCGACAAAGTCATCACCGCCGGCGGCATCTACGGCGTCGTGAAGGAGATCAAGGAGACCACCCTGCTGATCGAGGTCGACGGCAATGTGACGCTGCGCATCGACAAAAACATGGTCGTAGCCGACAATTCGGACCTCCAGCGTCAGTAGAGATAACCCGCGCATAAAAAAGAGCTGCAAGGATTTGCAGCTCTTTTTTCACACACCTATCCGAACAGGTGCAAGGCCCCGACGTCGATGATCCGCTGGTTGGAACTCCCCCGGAAATCGAGCGACAGATCGCGCAGCGCCTCGACGTAGCGTCCGTCGACCAGCGTGTCGATCCACCGAAGGCACTCCCGGCGGGCCGGGTCGGCGAGACACTCTTCGAGCGTATAGCCCGTATAGCACCAGACGTTCTGCCCCGTGCGCTCCTTCACCAGCCGCAGAAAGGCTGCCATGGCTTCGGGCTGCAACAGCGGATCGCCGCCGCTGAGCGTCACCCCGTCGAGAATCGGATTCGCGGCGATTGCGGCGCAGATAGTTTCGGCACGCTCCACGGTCAGCGGCTCGCCCCGCCGGGGATCGTGGCTCTCGGGGTTGTGGCAGCCGGGACAACGGTGCGCGCACCCCGCGAAATAGATCGCATAGCGCAGCCCGTAACCGTCGGAGATGGTTTCGGGATAGATGCCGATGATTCTTAATAATTCCATTGCGTTTTCATAACATGAATACAACTCCGTCGGTCGCGATTCACGGCGGAACGCCGTGTTTACAAATCTGACCCACCTCTAAACTTTAGGCGGGGACTTGCCGCACGCGACCGGAGACGGCGGCAAAAAGGGATTCTTCCGCCGGGTGAATTTTGATTTTAGGCGGGCGGACAGGGGACCACCAACGATTATCGCAGAGCGGTTTTCGGGCTTCGTGAAGTGGGGCGAAGCAGGAGCATACGAACGTATGTAACTGTTTCGCCCCGCAAGGGAAGTGCAAAAGATGCCGGTGAGAATCGAAATTACCGGTGCTTTACCCGATCGCGCTCCTCGGCCTGCTTGGCCGAGTTCCACGATTCGAGGCTGCCTGTCAGGTAACCCGTGATGCGGCGCATGCGCAGGATGTCGTCCGAACCGCAGACGGGACATTTCGAGTAGATCACCCCGCGGTGGCCGCACTTGCGGCAGGTGTCGATCGGATGGTTGATCGAGC
>OGUN01000559.1_pt1 | contig 32122 bp, 38 predicted proteins | sample 1553621 | NCBI WGS metagenome assembly OGUN01 (sample SAMEA2580300, study PRJEB22360) | human gut metagenome | biome: human gut; feature: human-associated habitat; material: faeces | place: Denmark | collected 2008/2010
TACTCTTGTCTGTTTTATCAAGCCTTGCTCCAAGCGAATTTTGACCGCCTCTTGCTGTGGCAACCTCTCGGCTGATTTCGGCAAAACTGCCAGCACTTTCGCTATCTATCTTGCTGTTCTCAGCGAGGCTCGGTGTGACTTTAACTTTTAAGGTCAGCGGAGTATTTAACACCTGCGTTTCGCCATTTGCAATCTTAATTTCGATTGCCAAGAAGCCCGACATAGACTTGAAATTTTCGAGCGGAACAGTAATAACATCCGCTGTGCTGTTCAGTGTGCAAGCGACTGAATCTGAAATTAAATATCCGTCCGTCGCAAAGGTTGCAGTTACTGTGCAGTCTGCAAAGGTCAATTTTTCACCGCTGGCCGTCAACATTACATCGAGATAGCGGACTGCTTTGTCATTTACATTTGCAATTGCAACAATATTCGGTGCGTTGCGGTCATTTACATCAATTGTAATTGATTTATGTTTTATGCTAATTGCCATTATCTTCTAAACCTCCTTTGAATTTTGAGCAAATCAGACATTGACATACTTAAGTCGCCGATTGTAATTTCTTTGTATTTCTGAGATACACTATCGTAGACCGTTTTTGAAATTCTTCGGTTCAAATTCGTGCCGTCTGGCATTACAACCGTCACTTCATCATAAAGTTTGATTGCGTGCATTTTAGTGAGCTCGTTTTCAAGAGTTACCCTTATACTCAGGGTTTCCGCTGTCTGTTCTGTTGAATAGTTATAATCGGCAACGGCATTCCGCAAGGCATCTCTGACTTCTTCGTAGTTTTCGCCGGTGCTTGGATTTAAAGTATATTTTTTGATTTTACTTGTGCAATCATACAAATATGTGCTTTTTATGCTCCGTTTTAAACCTGTTTCATACGGTTCAGGGCTTGATACGACAACTTCTTTATTATTCGTAGTGTTGCATCGTGCGTAAGGCATAACATGTGTATAGTAGTTGCCAATTTCAGCAGTCTGCTTATAATCTGACACATTAGCGCCGAAAGCTATACGATAGCCATTTTTCGCCCCTGCTGTACTGATTTTATTAAAATAAATGTCAAAATTATTAAAATACAAAACACCGTCAAACTGATTTATCAATCCTTCGTCATCATCTTTGAAGATATCCTCAAACTTTACCGCTTGTGAATAGCCTAAATAAATCCTTTTCTTGGCGGTGATTGATGAGCTGAAATTAAACCACTTATATGGGGCATCCGTAAACCACATATACAGAGGTTTCCCTACCTGGCTGTAATCTCGCATGAAGTGGTCAATTAATTCTTTCGGTGTGCCATACATCGAACCGTCTGTCGCACGAGGAATTGTGCCATTTTGAAAAAACATTCTTGACACATGTTCGCCCGACACGGTTAAATCACCGTTTTTATCGACTTCTATTTTTGTGACATAAAAATACTGTGGCTCAGATACATTATTCACTTTCGCCTTAATATACGAGGTTATTTTAATTTTCGGCGCGAGCTTATCTGTGCTTTTTATTTTCGCGCTAAAGCTGTATGTGCCATTTTGTTCCATTGTAACCAAAAACTCGGTGCATTCAGTCAAAAAACCGAAACCATTAGATTCAAACAATGGTGTTGGATTCTTGTAATAGTCAGCAATGTTGTACAAGATAGGGTACATTACAATCTCCTCCAATTCGGCTTAATTTCAATATCGGTAAACGCATTTGCGCTTTTCCCTGAGAGTTTTATTTTATTCCAGCCGGGCAAAAGCTTTGGAAACTCTGTACAACTTATGCAATTGTTTGCTAAGCTCGTGCCGTTATCGAAAGAAGCGGACTGCTGTTCGGAATCAAGCTCAATATAATCCTTATCCGATGATGTTTTAACCGTCAGCGTTTGACTATCATTTACCGTCAGCGTCAACGGATTAACTTTTGCGCCTTTGTTGACGATTTTAATTAAGGGTTCTGATGTGTAATTTTCAGGATTATAGACTTCGATTTCTACGTTTTGTGTCGAGGTCAATTTTGGTCGGATGATCTCCTGACCTAAATCACTGTACCAAAACGGCACTCGGCTGAAATTTATTGTTGTTGACAAGCAAAGGGGGGCAACCTCTTCTATTGGCTCAATCCCCGTGCAAATTGCTTTCGTAAAATAGCCGGGGTTGTATGTGTCCCTAAAGATTTTATACTCGCCGTTCCAAACAGTAAGCCATTCTGCAAACGCTCTTACAAGCTCTGCATTGCTTTCGTTCGGCACAATGTATGGATAACTGTTGACCTCAAACGGCATTTCAACATTATCGAAAACACCATTGTCGGAAATCACTCCGCCGTTTTTGCCGTAGACAGGGGTAAAATCAAAATTACGCTTTGCAATTTGATATTTAGGAGGTGTAGTTATAAAAAAGCCTAATGTCCGTAAATCAATGCCGTTGTATGTAAAACTATGCCTCATCTTTAACCTCCCCATTTTGATACTTCACCGTCAAGTGTCTGCACAATCGCATTTGATACACGGCGGTTAAAATCATCAATATCCATATCATTATTGATGTTGACATCGCCTGTGAATTTAAGCTCGACTGTAGGCGAATTTGTAACAGCTTTCAACATTTGACCGTTTACCGTCGCATTTTGGCTCTGGGTGCGAATGTCCGCAAATTTATTGTTGATCGCTCCGATTGGATTACCTTCAACCGCTGACAGGGCTCTCGATGTTAAAGACCTTACTGTTTTTTGCGTTTCGGCAATTTCATCGGCGATTCCAAGACGATAGCCCTCGCCGAAGTAAGCTCCAAGTTTTCTCGTCTTTTTTGATGGTGAGTGTGAATCCTGTGCATTTGCAAGAGTAATAAGACCTGTTTCTGCGAGTTGTCTGGCCTGCCTATTCGTTTCCGCATGGAGACTTCCTGTAGGTCCGCCTTCACTTAAACCTTTAATGTAGCCCTGCGTAAAATCCTTGCCTTTTTGATAACCCTTGTTATAACTTTCCGAAAGACTGCTTTCGGCTTTGCTGAGAACCTTTTTGCCTGATTTATCAACTTTTTCGAGGGCATCTTCGTTCTTCATGCCGTCGCTTACGCCCTCGGTGCCGTTTTTGCCTGCTGTTTTGCCGTTGCCTTCAAGTTTATTAAGCTCAACAGTTGCCTTATCTACAAGCTCTTTAGCATTATCAACCATTTTTTGAGTTACACCTGGTTGATTTTCGTCCATTGCAGTTTTTAGCAACTCATAGTTTGCGGCAAAGTTCGCAAGCTGATTTTCAAGGCTTTCTCTTGAACCTGTTTCAGCATCAATGAAACCGTTTTTGATTTTCTGCTGTTGTGCATTAATTTCATCAGCTTTGCCTGTTGCGATTGCGGCAAGCGTACCATACATATCGTTGTATTTAGCAAGCTCGATTTCTGCTCTTTCCTGCAATTCTTCGGCTTCTTCGACCTGGTCTTTTGTTACGCCTTCAACACCGTCTTTGTATGCCGTTTTTAGGTTCTCGGCATTTGTCTTAAAATCATTGACCTGCTGTTCGAGAGCAGCTTTGTTACCGGTGGTATAAGTAACAATGTTGTTAGACAAGTCCGACATAGCGGCTTTAATTTCTTTGGTGTTACCTTTAGCAGTTACCGCTGTGAGATTCTCATAATTTTGAATTGTGGTGTTATAATCAACTACTTTTTTCTGATATTCTTTATACTTGCCATCTGCTTTGTCAAACTCTATTTGTTTAGCCTTTAAATTGTTTTTGGCTTCATTTTGCGCCTCGCTGTAAGCTCTTCCGACGGATTTTGATAAATCTTCAAAATGTTTATACATATTTTCGCCGTTTTGAAAATCTTTGAGTATTTTTGAATAATACTGCTGAGATATTTTGCCGTTTTCAAAACCCCAGCCTGCATATTTCAAAGCCGTTTGACCTGGCGAAAGTCCAGTGACACTCATTTGTGTAACTTTCGCCTTAGCTAAATCTACATCTTTTTGTGCGCTTTTTTTTGCTACATAGCCATTTGTAACATCATTTTTTGCGCTTTTTAAGCCTGATACAGCAGTTTGATAGGGCTCTTCAAGTGCCGATAACATTGCAAGCGCTTTTTTTGATTCAAGTGCATCATCAATTGAGCCTTTAAGGTCTTTATAGGACTGAATAACATTGCCGTTCCAAGTGATTTCATCGCCTGTAACGCGGCTCAATTCATTGGTAATAAATTTTGCTCTGTCCTCGTAACCTTTTTTGACTTTGCCGTTTTGGTCTACAATGCCCTGTAATTCTTTCCATAAGTCATTATAATAGTCAAATTCGTTTTCAACTTCTGATGCAGCATCTTTTTTGCTCTGCACATATTCATCGTTGGCATCTTTAAGCTCTTTGATTTCTTCTTTTGCTTTTTCCTGAGCTTCGTTAAGTTCTTCTTGGGATTGTTTTGCACTGTCGTTAGCCTCTGAAAATGCCCAAATTTCGCCTATAGCACCAACAACTAAACCTGCAACTAATCCCCACAAATTTGCATTTTGAGCAGTGTTAAGTCCCTCTTGTGAAATTTTAGCGGCATCTGTTGCCGCTTTCAAAGACTTGTAAGCTCCCCACAGATTTTTGATTTCTGTAACTATTTTAGTGGCCTTTTTACCCGACCAAATAGCAGTAGTTAAAACACCAATCTGTTTTAGCGTTGGAATAATATCATCTGTATGCCTGCTCGCAAATTTACAAAGTTTTTTTACCTCGGGGAATAATGATTTGCCGATAGGATTAATGACATCAGTTTGCACCGTTCTGCCAAGGCTTGCCCAATCGGCTTCAACATCATCGTATTTGATGTCTTTAATCTTTTTCATGGTATTTTTGGTCTTGTCAGCAGAGCCATTAACTTTCATTAAGGCTTTTACGCCGTCGATTCCCAAATCTTCCCACATCGTACCGAAGAGGTCAACGCCTGCCTGATTCTGCTTGACCTTATCGTCCATCTCAAAAAGAGCCTTTAAGACTTCTGATGTTGCGGATTTTGCGCTGTCTCCGCCTTTTGCAAATCTTGCCTGCAAATCCTCAATACTACCTTTTGCGCCTTTGCCTGCTGATTCGAGATTTGCAAGATTTTCTTTAGCAGTTTTTAGCGCCTTTGAATATTGTTCAATTTTATCGGCATTCTTTTGCTTTGTTAATTCGCTCGTCGAATTGTTAAAGCCTTTTTGCTCCTCTTTTGCATAGTAAAGATTTTTTTCGAGCTTTGCGACTTCATCTTTGGCTTTTTGAATGTCCTCAGCCGAGGCTTTTACACCGTAGCCGAGAAGAGCAAATCCCTCCTGCGTACTCGAAGCTGTGTCCTTAGAGCGGATTCCAAACTCTTTCATGGCATCGCCGAGCTTGTCAACGCTGAAAGTACCTGCTTTAGAGCCATTTTCAAGCGAATTAAAAAACTCGTTCGCATCGTAGCCGAGTTGCTTGTAATGTACAGAGTATTCGTTGATTGTGTCGAGCAAATCTCCGTTTTTGTTAAGGCCTTTTTGACTGCCCTGTGCAATGAGATTAAAAGCCTCTTCGCCTGTTACACCAAATTGCTCCATAAGCATGTTGACCGCTCTCAAGGTTTCGACAAAATCGTAATCGTATGTATCTCTCAATGTAAAGAGATTTTCGGTCATATCTTTAAGCTTACTTGGATTGGTCTCGTTCGTTGTCTGCTTAATCAAAGCAAGGACATTTGCAACTTCTTCCTGAGATTCGCCGAAATTTCCTTTGTAAACATCTTCAAGGACATCTTTGTACTTTGTCATCTCCTCGGCGGTCAAGCCTGCTTGTGCCTGTAAAGAGTTTAGCACCTTTTGTTCGCCGTTTGCGCTTACAATTGCGCCTGTAACAGCTCCACCAATCGCCGTTGCTGTAGCAGTAGCTTCTTTTAAGGCATCGCCAACAGCAGATTTGAGATTGTCAGCAGAGGATTTAACATCATCCATTTCTTTTTTGACCTTGGATAAATCAGTTTTATTCGACTTATTTTCAAGGCTTTTAAAGCTGTCGCCTGTCTTGTCAACGCTTTTTTCAGTTCTTGACATCTCACTTCGAGCAGATTCGAGGTTTATTTCGTTTGCTTTTTCCTCGGTTTCCGCAAGCTGTTTAGTGAAAGTTTCAAGTTTACTTTTCGCTTTTTCAACTTCACGCTGATAAGCTCTGTACTGTTCGGTTGAGATTTCGCCGTTTTTGGCCTGTTCTTCGACCTGATCCTGCACATCAAGTAACTTTTTAAGGGCAAATTTGCTGTTTTCGATTTGTTCTTTTAACACTTCTTGCTTTTGGGCAAGCAAAACAGTGTTTTCAGGATCAAATTTTAACTGCTTATTAATTGCAGTCAGTTCTCTCTGCAAACTCGAGGATGAGGACTGTACAGCTTTTAAGGATTTTTGTAAATCTATTGTATCGCCGGCAATTTTGACGGTAATACCTTTAATCGTAGATGCCATATCTGTCCTCCAATTTCCTATATCGGTTCATAAACTCGCTATACTGCTTTTCCGAGATTTCTTTACTTTCAAATCTTTCTGTAACGAAAGGCAATACAGATTTCATTTTCTGATATTTTTCTTCATCTTCGTGAATGTTTTTATTGTTTCGTAATGCAAAATAGGTTTCGATATAATCCAACACAAAACCTATTGTAAATCTTTGTAAATCAGCGACAGTCAGACCACACCTGACGGCATAGGATAAGATTTCCTTCGCCGTCAGGAAAGTTCCGTTTAGGTCGCTGTCGCTGTCGCTTTTGGGCTGTCACTATTAAGACTGTCAATAACAAGATTGACGATTTTACCTATCGCTGAAATAGCGTCCTTGATGCTGATTCCTTTTGTCCAAGCCTTAAAGTTAGGAATCGTATCGTCTGCCGTCTTTGCCGCTGCCCATAAAAGCTTTACAGCAGTGCCAAATTTTACATCATTGAGATTCGGAACAAGAACACGGTCGGTATCACGCAGAAAGCCGTGGCCTTTGAATGTGTCCTCGTAGATGAGCATTGTATATGCCGTAACCTCAACCTCAACATCTTTACCATTAATAACAACTGTGTCTTTCATGTTTTAACCTACTTTTAAAATTATACTGTTCCGGGATTTGACTTAACAGTCGGCACTACAACGCTTTCGGGCAGAGTTCCGGGATTTGACTTAACAGTCGGCACTACAACGCTTTCGGGCAGAGTGTCGGCATAAGATGTATAGCGTACAAAGTCATTGTCAGGCCGTGGCTTTGCTGTGACCGTAAAGGTCGGGAACTGTGGGTCGAAGTTACCTTCTGATGTCTTGTCGTTCCTGCTGGCTCTTGCAGCTACGCAGTCGAAATATGTATCAATTTCGTAGAGCTTGTCGCCTTTGTATGTTTCCTTTGCTGCAAGGAGGGCAAATCTCGGCATTACTTTGATACCGCCCTTTTCGATGATACCGCCCTCAGTTGCTTCATCATTGCCGAACCAATCTTTTTCGATGTCGTCGACTGCTGAAATAAGCTCAAGACTGATTGTATAGCCGCCATTCACACTTGCTACAATGATAGGCAAGCCGTCAGCGTAGATCGTGTTCGAATCGCCGATAGGCTCTGCACCGATACTTCTGCCGCCTGCTTCATCAGACTTAAACCACACGGGCTTACCGTATGTGATTTCGCCTGTGCTGCTTTCTATCAGCGTAGCATAACCAACTTTTCTAATGGTTTTGTTCATAAAATAAACACTCCTTATGTTTTAAATTCTTTTTATGCTGCTCAAATCACCGCCGCCCATAGCTTCCGATGATTTAATGAGCTTTTTTATTCCGGCTTCAAATTCGCCGTGAATTTTCTCTGTAGCCGGAGCAATATGCACCTTCGGTTGTACCGTTCCGCCTTTTTGGCCCCTCTTTTTACGAGTTTTTTCGAGGAGGTGTGTAAGCCGGTACTCAGGTTTAGCAGCATAAACCGTTTTTTCATAAAATCTAAATGTTTCGTTTGTGATTTTAACTCTAAACGATTTGCGATATTTTTTTCTTCTGCCTACAGGTGCATTCTTTTTGATTTCGTTTTTAAGTTCTTCGGCTTTTTCATCAACCAACAATCTTACGCCCATTTGCACATCAGCCGAATAGGTTGACAGTTCTTTCGATAGAGCGTCTCCGAGGCGGTCAATACCAACTTTTTTGTAATTACTCATCGAAAATCACACTCAGGTTGTAATAGCTTACACAAAGTTTATTCGTTGTGTCCCACGCTCGGTTCGGCTTTTTCCAACCTAAACCGTTTTCGTTGAGCCATTTTTCAAACTTCGTTTCGCTTGTGTGGTCATCTCTTGCAGTGTAAAGTTCTATGATGATTTTTGCATTTTTCCAAAGCAATCCACCGTCTGCGTAAATTCCCGTTTCCTCGTCTTTAAAGTAAACAAGATAGGGGGCAGGAGTTGACTTGTTGTAATCTGCCTCTACGCACTTAAATCCACACGATTTAATGAGTTCAACAAATTCGTCATAATTCTTAAAAAACATCTTCGTCACCCTCAAATAAACCTCTTTGCGATAGACTTAAAATTGAACAAGAGGGATTTTTGCTTTTATCGTGCTGAATTTGTTCAATCTTGAACCGTGTGCCGTCAATGATAACCGCCATGTCCGTTCTCAAAGTTTCATCTTTGTGGATATGGATAACTTTCGACAGTTCAATATCGTTCTGCTTTGCACCATAAAACCGAGTTACTCCGATTTTTTCATTGCCAAAACGATACTTTTTCAAGCTATCGGCAATAATATCGTCGTTTTCGTCGGTTTCGTAGATTTTTGCAAGTCCGTCGTTGAATGTCAAAAAATCAATGTTATTCTTCAGTATCATACATTCGCACCTCATATTCCTGCCTTAATTTCAAAATTTCGTTCTCGAAATTATGGTCGAACATTTCAACCGCATTTGAGTAAGCGTATCTGCAATAGTCAAACAACAAACTTCTTGCCCTTGTTGGTCGCTCGAAATCCTCATCAGTAAGCAGAGGGTTGTAATCGCGAAGGTGCTGTTTTCCATTGGCTATAATTAACTCAATTTTTGACTTTGTGCTTTCATCTGTTTCAATGTGCTCACGGTCAAAATCAAGCATATTAACTATATCGTTCATGATTCCCATTGTTCAACACCTCCGCAATAAATTAAACTGTTGTTGCCTGATTGAGAGTTACCTTAATTTCGGCAGGATTGAGCGCCGAAATGTCGAGCTTAATAAAATCGTTCGTATGAAGTGAAAAGCCTGTTGCGTAAGCCTTAATAAGATAAACTCTGTTATCCTCGATAAACTGATACTGGTCAGAGTAATCAAGCTTACCTTCCTTGCCTGTTGAGAGGCAGGCTTTATATCTTGAAAGCTGGCCGATAATGGCAGTGCCTTCCGTAACCATTTCAGACGGATAAACATTTGTCGGGAAGGGGAAGAGGTTGTTTTTATATGAACCGTCGGTTGCAAGCACCGTAGTCGCAGGAATAATCTTTGTGAGATAATCCACAGGATTAACGATGAGGTCAACCGATGTGATGTTGTTTGTCTTACCACCCTTGCCTTTTGCAAGTTTGGCAACAACATCCATATATGATTTCACATCAAGGCTTGTGAGCTTTGTTGCTGTTTTTTCTGTGTAAGCGTTTGCCTTTACTGCTCCTTCCGGATCTTTGAGCATACCAATCGGTTTGCCATTGCCGTCGCCGTTGATGAAGCCATCCTCAAATGCGTATGCAAGTGCATCGGCAAGGATTCTGCGGACATATGCGTCAATGTATGTAGCGCCAAGGTCGAGCATATCCTTCGGAACAGGAACAAAGGCGCTTACCTTTGAAGTTGAGAAGTCCTTTTCCTGAATTGTGCCGGCAAGCTCCTGTGTGATTTTTGAGTTTAAAGCGCCCCAAGCAGCAAGCTGTTTTGTGTCTGTGGCAAAGATTGCCTTAACAGAGCCGTATGTGTTTTCGATGCCGATTGCATCAAGCAGAGGATGATTGCTGGTAATGTCCTCAAGCACGGTGTCAAGAATCGTCTGAGGAATTGTAACATCAAGACCTGTGAGTGCCTGCTTAACATCGGCGGATTTTGCCGCTGTGACGAAATTATTGTAAAATTTCTGCTCTGCGCTTGTAAGCTGTCTGAATCCTCTCTTTGCAAGGATTGTGTTGTCGGCAGTTTCGCCGATTTCCTGAGCAACGGAAATAATGGACTGCTGAATGCTCTCCGCATACTCGTTGAGAGCGTTTGTCATCTTTGTTTCGTCTTTTGATTCAAAAGCGTCTTTAAAATTCTGTGCAAACTGTGCTTTTGCGTTTGCAAGTAAATCAAGATTTTTCATTTTTTCATCTTCCTTTACAAATAATTTTTGGTTTTAAAAAGTTCTTCAAAAAATTCAAAGCTGTCCTTTTCTTTCGGTTCAGCCTGTGGTTCGGGCGGTGTCTGCGGTTCAGGCTTTGTTCCGAGCATTTTTAAAAGCTCTGCCGCTGCCTGTTTTGCTTTCGGGTTTTTCTTCTGCTGTGCATCGTTAACGATTTCTTTTGATTCCGTTAAATCGACAGGATCAACGATTTCATCACACAAACCGAGGTCAAAAGCCTCTTGTGCGGTCAGAAATGTTTCAGTATCGAGCAACGGTTCAAGCTTTTCTCTTGTAAGCTTTTCGCCTGCGTGAACAAGATAAGAGTTTGTGCTTGCCGTGCTGATTTTTTCAAGCTGTTCAGCGTAATCTCTATGTTCTTTCGCATTTCCGTAACAGCCTCCGACCGCATGATGAATCATCATTGTTGTGTTTGACGGCATTACGATCTTGTCAGCCGCCATTGCGACAACAGAGGCGATTGAACAAGCCATACCGTCAATGTATGCAGTGACCGGCACACTCTGCCGTTTGAGCAAATTGTAAATTGTCACACCTTCGTTAACAAATCCGCCCACGGAATTGATGTAGATTTCGATGCTTTCAATTTCGCCTGCTTTTTCAATCGCTTTGCGAATATATTCGGCGCTCGTAGTTGAGCCGTAATAGTATCCCCAACAATCCAGATAGCCCGGCTCGATTTCGCCGTAAAGATAAATTTGCAAAACATTCTGATTTTCTGCAATTTGCTTGATGTTGTAATTTCTACTTTTCATTTATTCATTCACCACCTTTCAGAGCGTTTGCTATTGTTTGGTAATTTTTTGTAAGGTAATATGTATGTGCCCAAGTTTCAGAGCAAGGGAGCATATTGCAATATTTTTGAGCCCGTGCAGGTGTCAGCACACCGCTGGCAATTGACTTATCAAGATTATTCGCCTGACTAATCGCATCAATGTGTCTGACTGTCGTTGTGTCAATTAAGAGATAATTACCGTTGCTAAATTCGGTGCTACCGAATCTCTTTTTTGTAATCTCTTGCTCAAACATATTTGCAATCGGATCAATTGCATTTCCGATAGCACAATCCATAGCATCCGAGAGTTGAGAGGCTTCACCGCTTAAAATTGCCGGCGGAATGTGCAAAGCGTTTCCGACAATCGTGTACGCCTCAGCTCTCAATTTTTGGATATCGTTAATTTCGCAGTTTGTAGTTTTTCCTGCATCGGTTGAGGGTTCTGAATATTTCATACCCTTAAAAATCGGCATAACAGCGTTTTTGTTTGAGTAAAATGATTTAAACTGCTTCGACAAGACTTTGTTGTAAGTTTCAGCGAAGTTTTCATCACCAAAGCTGTAATTTTCAAGCTCCAAAATGCCTTTATGTCCGACAGCTTTGTTATATCTTTCCTGAGCAGATAACATTAACTGCTCGTAAGTGTTGCACATATCCGATAGTAAGCCGTTAAGAGCGAAGTTATTGTATCTGAGGTAAATTACCTCGCTCTCTAAAAAAGTGCGCTGATATGTAAAATTTCGACAAGTAACGCCGCTGAATGTGTCGTCAATCAAAGCGTGTTCTGCCCTCGAAAAACTGTCCGCAATTAAAAGCTGATTATCGGCAGTTTCAACAATTAAAAGTTCGTTATCAAAAATCAACTTCGCAACAGCCTGCGTAAAAAATTCGATTTTTGTTTGATGTTTGTTAGGTGCATAGTTCCACAGATAGTATTCAGCTTTGCGACTTTCTCGGTTATTGTTTACGGTAACAAATTCGCACTTTGCCAAACTTCGAGCAATAAAATCAATTGCGGTAAATAGAGCAAGCTCAGTCAGGTGAAACCTCTGTTCATCGACTGTCGAGCCGTCCTCGTTAAATTCCGCTGCAACAGCATCTTTTCTAAAGAGATTTTTCACCCAGTTTATTACTTTCATTTTTTCACCTGCCTTTTTCTGAATTTTGCAGTAACAATTACGCTTTTTTCATACATGGAAACATACCATTAAGATGAAATTTCTTGAAGTATTCCCATTTTTCTTTTTTGTTCAATTCTTGGTCATACATAAATTGGATATCATCAAGAATCATTACAAGTTCTTTTTGGTATTTGTATTCGGGATAGTAAGTAACTTGCAAATACTTAAAAATATCAGGGTTTATGTTCATTCCGTTTTGATATTTCCGCAAAAAAGACGGCATTTCAAAATCAAGCATATAGAACAAGTATCTTGAACCGATATTTTGGGTTTTAGGAAGAAAAACACCGTATTTTGTTTCCAGCTCTTTGCTCTCGGTTAAGAATTTAACCTTGCCGTCAGTTGCTGATAACTGAATGTAAACGGTTCCTGCTTCGTAAATCTTGCCTTTTTTTACTCTTTCAAAGTCGGCAAGTTCAAGAATAGGTCTGCGTTCTTTTCTTGCGTGAGCCACAATATAATTTGTTTTCTTTTCAAGGTTTTGCAATCTAAGAAAATCAATCATTGTTTGACCGACAATATCTTGTTTGCTGAAAAACTCCACGAAATCAGATTTAATTTTGTTATAATTATCATCGCCGCAAAGCTCTTGCAACATCTGCAAAAGGTCATTTGTAGCCTTATTGATGTTCAGATTGCATTTGATTATATCTTGCGTGATTTCACTAAGCGGTGGCAGTTCTTCGGGTTCGTATGTATCTACATAGCGTGGTAAATTGAGGTTATATTCGTTTTCCCTGATTTTTGATAAACTTACAATGCTTGCAAATTTATCAACTGATTTTCTGCTCCAATAAGTCTCCGCAATCCGCTTGATATGTTCATCCGTCATAACATTCTGCTTGCCGTTTTTTACAAACAGTTTTTCCGCTGAAATAAACAAGATGTCATCCGATGTCTTAGCTTTGTTAAACACTACAATGCAAACAGGAATTGAGGTATTCAAAAACATCTTATCTGGCAATGAGATGATTGCGTCAATTAAATTATTCTCGATGAGTTGCTTTCTGATTTTACCTTCTGCCGCACCTCTAAAAAGTACACCGTGTGGAAGAATATAAAACGCTTGTCCCGAACCAGTGAGCCTCGATAAGCCGTCAAGTACAAAAGCAAAGTCACTCGCTTTAGCCGGAGCTAAGTCATAACCCTCAAAGCGGTTGTCGCTCTTTGGTTGCCATTTGAGAGAATACGGCGGATTTGATACAACAATATCTGCTTTTGTTTCGCTGTAATTATCTAAAATTACAATATCGCTGAAATCTTCACTTTTGCTTACCTTGTACACTTTTTCAACTTTGTTGAGCAAGACATCTTTTTGCAAAACAGTTGCGTTTAAATTTCTCAAAGCTAAATTGAATAGTAACACTGGAATACTCATAGCGGAAACTTCTTCACATTGATACTGAATGTCTCTGTTCATTCCTACGGTCAATGCTCCTGTTCCGCTGCATATATCTATCACTTTATCAGTTTTGGGAACAAGCTCTGAAAGTAATCTACATAAACAATCGGGAGTGTAATCCTGTTTCAGATTGTTGCGGTTTGCGTTATTTGCCTGAAAGTAATCACGCAGGCAGTCGTTTGACATATCAAACTTAAACTGTATAAAAGCACGGCAAAGTTCGTCTTTCTCTTGCTTATTTAACAGTTTTCTCAATAAAACCTCGGGCAATTCAAAACTTTCTTTAATACCAAACAGTTCGTTGATTGCTTCTGTTGTCAATTCTCTTTTTTTGCTTGCTTCAAACAAAGAAATCTGTTCATTATCCATTAATTCGCCTTTTCCTTATGTCAAAAAACAATCGCATTAAAGCAATTCTTAAGTTCATCAACCGTCATCGGCTGATTTTGTTTTAGTAAATCAAGTTGCGTATATGCGGCGACAAATGCCATAAATCCGTCTGTTTTTCGTGATTTTGGCTCAATCTTTCCGTATATGATATTGCCGTTTTTATCCTCGACAGCCGATGTGTTGTTAGTGTACCAACGCATTAACGCCGAATCGCCCCAAACAATTCGGTAATTTGCGAAATCAGAAGCAATTAGAGGAGCAACAAGCATTTTATCTGACGGTCTTACAAGTTTTAGATTGTTTCGTCCTTTACGGTCACATTCAAAACCTAACTGCATTAACGGCTCTTTGAGTAATGTATAGCGGTAGTTATCTAACGCTCCACCGATAATGTTGTAACGTTCTTTCTGTCCTCTCAACCAATCAGCTACAATTTCGGGAGGTATTTCTGCTCCGTCCACTCTTTTTAAGTCAGGTTGCTGAGTATATGGAAATTTAATCCTGCCCAAATCCGCCGATTGCGAACAGTACCACGAAAACGGCTTCCATACAATTTCACCGTTAATTAAAAACATCAACCCTATACCCAAAAAGTCAGTAGTTTTTGTGTAGTCAATGCCAAAAACACACGGCTTACCTTCAAGGTCGGGAAGAGGTCTGTTTGTTGCTTTGATATTTTCCCATGAGGTAACAGGATGGGCTTCTGTGCCTTTTGGGATATTCATACGCTTAGTCATAAAAGATGAATTGTTTACCTTATCACGCTTCCAATCCTCGAATTCCTTTTGAATTTCTCTCAATAGGTTTGGAAAATATTGCAACGACGGATTTGCTTTGTACCAATTTTCTTGCTCATATACCTCTTTTTCATTATCTAACCTGCATATGAAATAAAGAGTGCCGTTGTCAGGTGCATCACCATTCAACACTTCAAGACCGGCGGCAAGCTCGTTGTCAAGTGGTCCGTCCCGAACCTCTCCCATGGTTGTAATTGTTGTTCTGCGTGGCATAGCTTTTTTACCTAAGCCTGTTGTGAAAACATCAATAAGCTTATAATTTTCGTATGCATGCTTTTCATCAAAGTCGACTTTACCGGGTCTGCCTCCGTCTTTCGTTTTGCTGTTTGAAGTTCTGTATCTGATTGTTGAATTAGTCTTTATGTTTGTAATCTCTGTTTTGTTCCACTTAAAATGCCGCTGCATTTTTGTAGAATTGTTTTCCAAAATTTCGTAGATGTCATTAAAGGTTGTGCTTGCTTGCTCTTCTGATGTTGCACAAATGTCAATATCGTAATTGCGTATGCCGTTGACAGGCGTGAGCAGAGCAAAATCTTCAAATGTAAGATAGCCATTTTTTCCTGCGCCTCGCCCGACCACACAAACTAAATCGGGAAATCTTAATACACCCGGTGCGGAATATGTGCAATTATGCAGAATAAAACAAAACTTTTCCCATGCAAATAATTCGTATGGAAAATATTTCTGTAGAGCAAAATACTTTTCAACCTGCTCATTGTCAACATAGACTTGCTCATTTTCGAATACTTTTTCTATGAAATTTACAAGCTGTATTTGCTCTTTGCATACACGATATTGACCACTTTTTACTTGCTTTATGTAATCGTCAAGGTATTTACAGTTCGTCATCAGATTCACTCTCAACTTTGTCAATCGACAACCCCATTTGTGAGAGAATCGCTAAGCGCTGTTTGTTGTACATCACGGCATTTTTTACTGAGGGATTGTCCTTCATATATTCTTTACCGGTGGCGCTGATAGCTTTGTATGTCAAGCCATTTTTGCGGATGTCCGCCTGCATTTTACGTTCAAGTTTTGTGCAAAAAATGTAGCTGTCGATTAAATCTCTATAGACTTCAATGTTTGCCCCTTTCAAAGTCAGTTGCTCAATTAAGCTGTCTTTGATTTCTGCAATTTTAATCTGTGCCATTTGCTTCTCCTCTCTCAAAAATTCCTCGTGTGCGTGCGCGAGACCAAACTGTCGTGCCTTTACACCGTTATCCATTGACCTCAGAATTTTTCGATTTTTTACCCGGGGGTATGTCTTTTTTTGATTTACCACCTCTCGGCAAACTCATCTTTTAATTTTTTTGATTCGTACTTGTGATGTTCTTTGTAATGGCAATCTTTACATAGACATTCGAGGTTGTTGATGTCAAGAGCAAGGTCAGGTCTTGCTTTAAGGTACAGCTTGTGATGTACCGCCTCGCACGGGCTGTACTTACCCACAGCACGACAGCGTTCGCATTCGTAATGTTCTTTCGCTTTTTTTGCATCTCGAACTCTTTGCCAATCAGCTGTTAAATAAAACCTATATGCCTTACCCTCACGGATTTGGCGGACAATCCAGTCCGTAGTTACTTTTCGTTTAATCATAATTTTGCTTCGTAAAATAATAAATAGAGTTATGATGCAATTGTCCTCTTGCATCATAACTCTATTTTAAACTATTTTGCGTCCCAAGTAAGGGACTGTTTTTCTAATCCACTAAGCCAAGCAACCAATCCGCCGATGTTGATAATGCCAGAGCTATTCGCTTAACATTATACGCTGACGGTTGACTTGTCCCTGCTATGTAACTGTAAATGTTTGACCGGCTCACTCCGGACTTACGCGCAAGGTCCGAAGGATAAATATTCCGTTCGGTCATTGCTTGCTCAAGCCGTCGAGCGAAAGTTAAATCGAAAGTTCTCATTTAATTATCGTCCTACCATAGCTTTGTACTTGTCGATATGCTTTTGATAATTTCCCGTTTGCCTTTGCTGCTTGAATCACCTGCCGGACTTGAGAAGGATTGCGTTCATAATCTTTTGCAATCTGTTTAACAGATTCACCGAGGAAATCATATTTACAAAATAGAAATTCAGAAATATCGGTCAGTGGCCTGAATGGTATTTTAGATTTTTTAGATGACGCTTTTTTTCTTTCTCTTTCTTTTGCCTTCTCACTGAGAATTTCTTTTCGACAAATCGGACAGTATTTTGTTTTAAGGCAAAGTGTAATAACTTCGACTCCGCATTTTTGACAAGTGATTGTTATTGGTTTAGCTGTCAATCTATATCCACCTTGCTTTCAAGCCAATGTTTTGTGCAGTCAATACAGCTGTTATTGAATCGCTTTTCCATCGGTCAGCCGACATACGGAGTTCCATACGGGCAGCCAAAAAACAACATACTACTCCGAGTCATTTCGTCAATTGACATCTGTTTGATTTTTTCAAAGTTTGTCATTGTGTTCACACCTCACCTTAACAATTCATCTGTTGTGATGTTAAATAAATCCGCTACAGCTATTATGGTCTCGATATTAGGCTCAAATTTTCCCTGCTCATAGTAAGATATACTTGTTCTGCTCAAATAGAGCTTTTCACCCAACTCATCTTGCGTTAATCCATTTTTAAGTCTTAACGTTTTTAGCTTTTCGGGAAACGCCATTACTTTTCACCGTCCTCAATAGGCTGATTCCAACATTTTACGCAGTTATGGTCTTTTCTGCAATCATCCAGACTCATCAGCCCTAAGTCATACAAACATGTACCTTTAGGTGTTCCGTCTGTCCTAAGCCGAGCGTTCGGATAGTTCTCCAAAAACTCCGTGAGAAATGTCTTTGGCGGATGTTCGTCACTCCACTTTTGAACGCTTGAAATTGCCTTTTCAGGGTAATACATTTCAAAAGTTACACATGTCATACATTCAGATGTCCCGTTATTCTGACTGAATAGCGGACACTCGGAACATTTAATTTTGCATCCTTCTCGCATTGTTCTTTTCGTCATTCGTTGCTTTTCAGCGAAATAATTTTCAGTTTTCGTACAATCAATCATTTTCTTCATCTCCTTCAAAATTAACAACTTTTCCATTGTCGGTGTAATCTCGTTTGTCAAATTCAAGTTTCAATTTGTCGATAACCACACGGTCGATATGTTCCAAAAACACTTCGTCAGTGTCGGAGTGTTCAATTATTTCGGTCATAGACTTTAGTGCCTTTGCACATCTGTCACGACCAAATCCGAAATCCTTATGCAAAGCATACAGCATTGTTTTAAATACTCTGCGTGTGATGTCCTTGTTTTCTTTTTCTCGGATCTGCTCGTATGCGTTTTTGGCAATCCGTTCAGCTTCCTGTTTAAGCTGTTTCGGAATCTTAGGCGGTATTCTCGCTTTCAATGCTTTCTCTCCTTTCGTCAATCTTATCAAGTGCAGTTACAATCAACGAGTTTTTTGCTTTGGTGTCCATAAGCTCTACCTGATAGTAAAACCGACCCGTTGTATTCCGTCTGATGATACAGCCTTTCAGAACGTATTCTGCTCCATTGTACAGCACGGTTCTTTCAAGGTTGCGTTTAACTTCCGAGATATTCACAGCATTTCCACCTCGATGTAAATACCCGGAACATCCGCCCAAAACTTTTCGCATATCTCACTTGCGACAAGTGCGTCATCAGACCAAAAGCCGAGAGCGGTCATACAGTCTTTTAGCATTTTTTGCAGATTGTCCGTGTCAGGTTTTGTTATACGATATTCGCCGTCTTGATGTTTACCACGAGGAAAGCACCACTTTGTTATCAACCTGACAGCCGACTCGTACGGTTCTGACGGTTTAAACTTTGCTAAATGTGATGTGAGTTTTTCTCTTGCCTGTTTCACCTCGGGCGGATTGTAAAAAACAGGTTTGCCGTTTTTTACCATAACTTTATGTTCCTGTGCAGTTACGGTCGGCGGTATCATCGCCATAAAAAAATCCATTTTTATATTTCACTCCTTTAAAGCATTAAAGCTACTTTTGATTTTTGAATTTTGCTTTTAGTCACAGGTCAGGGGAAGGAGTTGTTGTGCGTAAGCTTCGCACAACTACTTCACCCCTGTGACCTTTAGGGAACGGACACCGTTTATATATACGTAGTATATATAGTTTTGTCTGTCCCTCGGACATTCTCGATAATTTATCGACTTTGTCCCTGTTTTTGTCCGAGAGGGACATTTTCGATTTTTTATCGACTTTGTCCCTCGGACAGACAGACAAATTATTCGACTTTGTCCCTCGGACAGACAGACAAATTATTCGACTTTGTCCGTGTCCTTTCGTCCTACTTCACCGCCGTCAATCCAAAATCCGCCGTGTTCTTTTATGTATCGTCTGACCGTTTTTTCGGACTTTCCCATATATTCTGCTAAGTCAGCTACATTTGCCTGACCGTTTTCCTCAGCACCGCTAAACGCTGTTTCGAGGGCATTGTTTTGTTCCTGCTTGCGTTCCGATTCACTTTTTTTCTTGCTAAAATTCTTCTTGTAGGGCGAGCCTTTGATGTTAAAATCGCCCTCAAAATTACAGTCTTTCAACACGCCTGTTGTATCTAATTTGTGTATCGGATGATCAAACCAAAGGTTAAATGCATCAAATGCCGGAAACTCTCGCAGAGTACCCTCTATTCTCCACGCTGACATTCCTTTTACGGTTTTTTCGGCACGGGCAACATCTGACATCATCAGCTTAAAAGACTGTTCAGGAAGCGTTTTGCGTGCGATGTCAATCATACTATTTGACATTACCAAATCGTCCTGCGAACACACTTCACTGATTTTGTTGAAGCGACCTATCCAGTCTTTGCAGATTTTACAGGTTCTTTCATCCTTTTGCTGTTTCATCAAATCTTCGCTGATTTCAAGCCTTGTAAGGTCAAGGAGTGCATCGGGGTCACGAGCGAAAACACCCGAGCCCGAAACTCTGTCCATTGACTTTTTACCGCCCTGAGCACCTTTTGAATGGTGGTGACAGTAAATTACCGCACAACCGATTTCGGTACATACCTTGTCAAACTGGTTGCAAAAGTGTGCCATTTGGTCTGCGCTGTTCTCATCGCCTGTAATAACCTTGTATATTGGATCAATTACTACGGCTATAAAGTTGCCTTTTAAAGCTCTGCGTATGAGCATAGGGGCGAGCTTATCCATAGGTACGGACTTACCACGCAAGTTCCATATATCAATTCTGTTTAAGTTTTTTGGTTCAAGTCCTAATGCTTCATACACATCTTTAAAGCGATGAAAGCAGGACGCACGGTCAAGCTCAAGATTCACATACAAGACATTGCCCTGCGCACACTTAAAGCCGAACCATTCTGTTCCCTCTGCAATTGCAATGCACAATTCAATCAGTCCGAACGATTTGCCGGCTTTAGAGGGACCACCGAGGAGCATTTTATGTCCCTGTCGCAATACTCCCTCAATCAGAGGCGGAGCAAGTTCGGGAGGATTTTCAAAAAAATCTGCAAGGTTGTCAAGGTCGGGTAAGTCATCGTTAATGCTCTCCACCCAGTCTTTCCACTCGGCAAAGTCTGATTTACCGATGTTTGTGTCAATGATAAACTGCTTTTTGCCGTTGCGGATAACACCGGGCATACGGCTCAGCCTTGACGGATTGCGGTTCTGCTTGTCGATTTCAAAGCCGTTTTTATGGCATACATTGTAGAGATAATCAACCCTTTTGCGGTATTCGTCATAGTTTGCGGCATCAATCTTAACAATAGCGTGGACTGATTTTCCGCCCGAATAAACAAGCATCGCAACAGGCAGCTCAAGCTCTCTGATGATTGCATTTTGTTCTTCAAGAGCCATACAGTCAGATTCCACGAGAGCATAACGATAATCGGTTACATTCTCATTTTTTACACCCTTGCCGTCCAATGGGTTGAACCTTATCCACGCTCCTGCTTCAGGCTTGTAATCACCGAATACATTTGATATATCACCGTCACAATTGTTGAGGGCGGCAATAAGCTCACCTGCCGTACGGTCACAACTGCCCTTTGTAGGCAGATATTTAACCTTGCCGTTATCGTTCTTCTCCCAAGTTTCGGTTACATAGCCAACATTTTCGGAGCTGTCAAAGAGGGTTTCAAGGTAGGTTACAATTTCATTCACAGGATTCCAGTTTGCAGGCTCGTGAAACTTTACACCCTCACAGGCTGTTACTCCGATATCGCCCTGTTCAAAAGCGATTTCATCATTCCAGCCGAGTTCTTTCGATTCACGAAAAGTCATCCCCCTGTCTTTTGCCATTTGGACTATCGTGCCTGCTGTGACAGGTGAGGCAGAGCCGTTAAAGCTCTGCCATTTCTTTTCACACTCACCGCTGTGATATCGGCTGTCTGCTCTGCTCCAATCGTCCCAGTCCTTTACGCTGTATCCCTCTTGTTTGAGTGCCATTCCGACATTTACCCAGTCTTGGTAGTCAAGCTCTGACGGACTGATGCATTCAAGTGCATTAAGTAAGTCCAACCGTATTCACCTCGCTTTGCGGTACATATGTTTTCGGGTTAATGTTTTTCGGAGTTCTCCAACCGTTTGCGGCAATCCTTGAAATCAAGGCTGATGCTTCGTCAAACTGCCATTTGCCCACGTGCTGAAAACCTCTGCTTTCGAGCATACGGATTTGTTTAGGTGTGGTTAAGCCCTCAATTCTTCGTTTTTCGAGCCTGTCAAGAATAAGTTTTGCTTTGCCGGCACTCTGAATTTCATCGGGGAATATTCCGAGCTTTTCAAGTTTTGCTTTCTGTTTGTCCGTAGGCGGAGAGCACTCCCAGCCGAATGCAGGAACATATCCTGCAAGGTCCTGCGCCTGAATTGACATTTCGTACTGCAACGGATCTACAAGTTTGCGTTTGCGTGTTCGCATTTCCGCAAGCTGATTTGCAAGCGCCTCTTCACGCTGAGCAACAACATCTTCACTTGCTTTTTCCTCCGCTTCTTCAATGTCAATCGGACAGCCTGCCTGTTCCGATAAGTTTTCGGTCATTTTTTGTGTGACATCATCGTTGTCGCAAATGAGATGTGCAGGTCTGCAAAGTTCGTGCCTTTCTGTGTGCCACAAAAAGTCGAGTAGCAAAAGCTCCGTCTTGTTTGGAGCAAGTCTTGTACCTCTGCCGACCATTTGGCAGTAAAGCCCCCGAACCTTTGTAGGTCTCAAAACAACAACGCAGTTAACACTTGGGCAGTCCCAACCCTCGGTTAAAAGCATTGAGTTACACAAGACATTGTATTTATCGTTTTCAAAGTTCTGCAATATCTCTGCTCTGTCCTCGCTGTTACCGTTTACCTCTGCCGCTTTAAAGCCTTTTTCGTTCAAAATATCTCTAAATTTCTGCGATGTTTTTACAAGTGGTAAAAACACAACAGTTTTACGGTTCTTACAGTATTTTTTCATTTCCTCGGCAATCTGATAAAGATACGGATCAAGTGCCGTGTCAATGTCGCTTGCTTTAAAATCTCCTGCCTGTGTGGCAACTCCCGAAAGGTCAAGTGTAAGCGGTATTGTCACAGCTTTAATCGGTGACAGATACCCATCTTTGATAGCCTTAGGGAGGGTGTATTCATACGCAAGCGAATCAAATACTGCTCCTAAATTTTTCATATCTCCTCGGTCGGGGGTTGCGGTAACACCCAACACTTTTGCATTGTCAAAATGCTCAAGCACACGCTGATAGCTGTCGCTGATTGAGTGATGTGCTTCATCAATAATGATTGTGTCGAAATAATCGCTGTCAAAGTTTGACAGTCTTTTCTCACGCATAAGCGTCTGTACAGAGCCTACAACAACCCTGTTCCACGAACCTATGCAACTTTGCTCGGCTTTTTCAACCGACGAATTAAGTCCTGTTGCTTTTTGAATTTTGTCCGCCGCTTGGTCGAGCAATTCTCCACGGTGGGCAAGTATCAGCACCCTGTCACCTCGACGGACACATTCTTCGGTGATTTTTGCAAAAACTATCGTCTTGCCACAGCCTGTAGGCAAGACAAGTAATGTTCTTAAATTTCCGCTTTCCCACTCGGAGAAAACGGCATTCTTTGCTTCATTCTGATACGGTCGAAGTTGCATTAAAAGCTACCCGGTGTCCAGTTATTCGGCATCGCAGTATTTGGCGTTGCAGGCTGTGTGTTATACTGTGGCGGATATGTAGGCTGTACATACTGCTGAGGTGCAGACTGTGCTACGGCAGGCGATATCGTTGTCACCTGCTCATCGTATGCATAAAAATACTTGATGTCATTTGTTACGCCCTCTGTGCCGTCATTCTTGACATATTTGCGGATGATAACCTGACATTTACCTTTCTTGCCGATAATGCCTGTCCAGTCCATGCGGAGCGGTTCGCCGTGCTTTTTCATTGACACAGACAAAAAGAGCTGTGACAGCTTCCATTCAAGCGAGGAGTGCAGTACGAAATTAACTGTAATTTCTCGCTTGTCATCTGCTCCCCACACATCAAAAGTCACCTTTGCCATATTGCACGGCGGCAGTTTGCCTTTACCCTGTGAGCGAGCACGCTCAACCTTTGCTACTGTAAAATCATAATCACCCTCGGGGAGCGGTTCATAATTTCCGCCCTCTTCGGTTATTTCGTCGTTCCAACCAAATTCTCTATCCATTTATACATCTTCCTTTCTTATTCAAATGGTAAGTCACGGTTGCTCTGTATCACTTCAAACACTTTATTCCACGCTCCCACAAGGCAACCATTAATAAATCGTGGGTCATAGTTTGTGATTGGTGTATCGTAAGGGTAGTGTCCCTGTGTAAACACCGCCTGTCTGATTTCGCTTTCATCAACACCGTTAGCTCTCATAAGGTCGGCAAGTGCTTTTGGTATGCCCTCGGGAATATTGACAGACTTGTCATTCTGTGGCATAGGTGCAGGCGGTACAGGCTCGGGAGCTTTGTCAATCTGCGTAGGTTGTGGTACAGACTGTGTCGCAGGTTCTGCCTTAGGTGGCTGAGGTATCGGATTCTTCATAGCAGGAGCGTTATTTACAGGTGCAACATCACTAAAAATATGGGCAATGCCTGCGTAGCTAAAATCCATTTCTTCGGGCAGTCCGTGACGATTCTTTGCGTCCCAACAGGGATGATGAAGCGTATACATTACTCTCCCTCCGCCCTGTGCCTTGTACTTTCTGCCGTCTTTGTCGGTCGCTACCGCTACTGTTTTATAATTTGCGAAAAGCACCATATCCGCCCATTCTTTTACAAGCGGAGAAATCTGTGAAGCAGTCTTTTTGCCGAGTTTTAGCTCCCAACGGTCATATTCACCGATTTCGTCAGGCTGTGAAAACTTGCGGAGCTGTGCGTGTGCGGTGAGCACAACATTGATACCTCTGTCAATCAAATCTTCAAGGCTGTTCAAAAATCTGCCGAACTCCTCTTTTTCATAAACATAGCCGTTTCCGTAGCCGAAATCTTCAATACCTTTCTTACCATATTTTGAGCAAATATCATCAATGCAAAGCTGTTCTGCCCAGTCGATTGTATCAATAACAACCGTCTTGCATACAGTCGGATTGCTTTTGATATATTCAAGCTGACTCTTGAGCATCGTCCACGATGTCGGCTTATCCATTCTTGCAACATCAAGGTTTTTTGTACTACCCTCAGTGTCGATAAACAGAGGATTCGGAAACTGCGAAGCAAAAGTTGACTTGCCGATACCCTCGGGACCGTAAATTACAACCTTTTGAGCCGACTTGATTTTACCTCTTGTGATGTTCATTATCTCACCCCCTGTACATCTGAAAAATTGATTTTATTGCCGTCAACATCAATGACAACATAGTCGATTGCGTAGTTGAGCAATTCGTTTGTCAAATCCTGTATTGACTTGCCTGTCATACCTGCAATCAAAACAATTCTTGAATAGTTTTCAGGCATAATCTTGACCTTGGTATAACCGCAGGCAAGCTCTCTGTGCGGATTGCATTTGATTACACATTCATTTGTATTTGTTTTTGCTGTTGTTTTAGCTGTAGTTCTTGTAGCCATAATTAAAACTCTCCTTCTGTCCAAGTCGGTGTTGTAACAGGTGCGGTTGTTTCGGGCTTAATATAACCGTCCTCAATGATGATTGAACATTCATCGCCGTTTGAAACTCTTGTTGCAATGGCCTGCAATCCCTCTGATTCAAGCCATTTTGCAAAGTCTTTGAGTGTGTCGGTATCCATTTGTTCGAGCTTGTCAAGCAGGACAAATCCGCATTCGGGATTGAGCTTGCGAACAATTGCCGTAGCAACACGAAGCTGTTCAGAACCGCTCATGTTGTCCCACTTAAAACCGTTATATGTAAGCTCGCCATTTTCAACCGATAAGCCGTCAAGGGGCAAGTTTGCGTTGTTGAGCAGGTCATATTTTGTTTTGCGGATTTCTTCAAGCTGTGCTGTCATATCGGCGTACTTGCCGTAATATTCCTTTGCGTCCTCATCAGCTTTCGCTTTATCGAGGTTGGCTCTGACTTTGCGGTTAATTTCGTCAATCTCGGTAATGTTTCTTTCAAGCTCTGCCGTGCTTTCATCGTGCAGTTCGGCAACGGTCTTTCTGCTCTGTTCAAGCTGTGCAAGCACTTTTGTAAGTTCGGAATTGTATTTTCTCAAATCCTCGTTAAGCCTGTTGATTTCGCTCTGCAAATTGTTGGCACGGATTTCAAGGTTATCTTTTTCTGCTCTCAGGCGGTTATTTTCACCGTTGCGTGCAAGAATTTCCTGCTGTTTATTGATAAGTTCAGAGGCCGATACAGGTTCATTCGGCACGCCTTCGTATTCGGGCATTTCGGCGGCAAACTTTTTCTTTTGGTCTGCAATCTGACCGATAGCACGGCGCTCGTTATACACCTGTGTTTCCTGCGTTTCAAGCTCGTAAACTCTGTTGCCTACACCGATAATCTGCAGGAGCGTGTCAGCCTTTTCCTTGCCGGTTGCATTCATAAATTTCGGCAGGTCAAGAGCAAAGTTACTGACAAATGCGTCAAGCAAAGCCTGTCCGCCTTTGTTGCCTGCGATGTCAATTACTTTAAGACTGCTGTTCTTACCGCTACGCTCCACAACTATACCGTTTGAGAGCTTGATTTTGAGATGTGGCGGAATCGTTGAACCCTCACGGTACGGAGCAGACGGAGCAAAACGATTACCGCCGAGAGCCCACGCAATTGCGTCAAGAACAGATGTCTTGCCCTGTCCGTTTTTACCGCCCAACACGGTAAGTCCGTTTTCGGTCGGTTCATAAGCAACCGCCTTTACTCTTTTTACATTTTCAATTTCAAAAGCTGATATTTTTACTGACATATTAAAGTCCTCCTTGACAATTCGCTTAAAATTGTCTATCATTTAATTAAGGTATTTTTCTTTGTCCGTTGAGGCTTTGCAGAGCTTCAGCGGATTTTTTCTTTTTTTCTTTGAAGTATTGCATATTTTTTTCGCGCTTGATATAGGCGAGCTGACCTGCAATCGCTACAAAAGTCAGCGCTTTTTCGTTCAAAAAAATCTTTTCCGCAACGCTTACAATGTTGTACGGGTATTCTTTTAAACGATGTGCAACTGTCGCAATCTTTTTCGCATGCAATACAGCCTTTGATATTGCTCCAATTCAAGCACATATCCTTCTGCCAATATTCACTGTATTCCTCATCAACATTTGAGTTCGTTTTTGCAACACAAAGTAAATCTCCTGCGATGATTGATAGCAATAGATTAGCTTTGTTTTTTTCTTCGTCCGACATAAGTCGCTTGTATTTTAACGGCTTGTCAGGCGTTCCGTCTCCAAAGTTTCCGTTGCCTATGTAATTTCGCACTTTATCAAGATTTTCCGTGAGATACTTATCGAACACACGTCCTCTGATAGCCTTAACTGATCGACCGATTCTGTCGGATATTTCTTCATATTTGCTTCCGCATTTAATCATTTCACCAAGTAAAGTGTATTCAGATTCAGCCCATTTTTGATGGTTATCAGCTTTTACAGGACGGTATTTGATGTTTAGGTCATTAATTCTGCGCTGTATAGCACCTTCACTACGACACAATATTTGTGATAGTTCTTTGTAACCATACTTTTGCTTTATAAGCAATTCTTTGAGAAGGTTATCTTCTCTGCTTGTCCATGGAATTGCTTTAATAAAACTGTTCCTTAATATGTCTGCCTCTCGTTTTGGATTTACCCAATCGGGCTCTGGTCCCAATTGATATCTTTCAAGTTTTGAAAAATCTAAAAAATATTGATTTTTCTCTGCCCAAATCCAAAATTCATCTATGTAAACAACAGTAAAATTTGTTTTTGAACTTCTTGATATGTTGTGAGTAGGCAGATTCCTATTTTTTACCCACGATGTTTTTAAATAAGTGGCAGAAGTGTTTGGACGAATGAGTTTATAAAGATTGCTTATTGTGATATATCTATAGCCATTAGTCAAGAAAGGTCCTAAGTTTAACTTACCGGCTTTTAGCCTTATTGCACATTCGGATCTATCAAGGTGTTTTGTCATAGTGGTCATATTAACATTACCCCAAGCAGAAATAAGATAATCTATTTCATCGGCCGTCCATGTTTTATTTAGCCTCGACATTTACTGACCCCCACACATTCAAAGCCGAAGGATTCGGATTCAGGCGTTTCAAGGGCTTTGAGCTTGCGTTTTAGCTCTCGGTTTTCGTGACGATAACCGCTTGACGCTGCTTTTTCGAGTGCAAGGTCTGTTCTTGCGTTTCTCAGTTCAATGCTGAGATGTCTGTTCTCTGCTCTGAGGTTTTCCACATCTTTGAGCAGTTTCCTTTTTGTCGGGTAGTTTCTTAAATGCCACATTTGTTACACTCCTTTCGCAATAATAACATTACATTTCGTTGCGTAGTCTATGAGCCTTTCAAGCGGAATGTTGTACGACCATTTACCGCCTTTGAACAGGCAAGCCGTGCCTATGGGCAGTCTCTGCTCACGCAGTCCGTTATAAACAAACTCGGGAGTAATGTCGAGGTACCGCGCGGCAACTTTTGGTGGCACGTTCTTGTATGGCTCACCTGTTTTCGGATTGATAAGGATTTCGTCAATCATTTTGTCTTACCTCCTTTTATGCTGATTTCTGCTGGCTGTCTGCAAGAGCCTGAGTGTATCCGCTGATGTAAGCCTGCTGAGATTCCGATAGCTGTTTGAGCAATTTAATAAGTTGTTCTGCTGATGTTTTTGTTTCAATAAATGATTTCAATATGTTCACCTCCTTGTTGTTCTGTGACAACATTATAACACTTATTTCGTTGTTAGTCAACACCTTTTTGCAATATTTTTTAGGTTTTTTTATCAAAATGTTGTTGACAAACAACACCACATTTGATATAATAACAATATCAAAGAGAGGTGGTGATTAACAAATGACCGCAGGAGATCGTTTAAAAATGGTTAGAAATGAGCTCGGACTTTCACAACCTAAATTCGGTGAAAAAATGGGTGTAAGTAAATCCGTTGTGGTTAATTTAGAGTTAAACAGAGTTGAGTTAAAAGATATGATGCTTAATCTTGTTTGTAAAACATATAGCGTCAACCCTTTATGGCTTGAGAGAGGCGAGGGTGAAATGTTTCTTGACACTCCGCAAAGTTTAATCGATGATTTAGCGAGCGAATTTAATTTAACCGACATCGAAAAAAAAATAGTTTCAAATTTTGTAAATCTTTCAGAATCAGAACGAGAACAAATTATAACTTTAATTCAAAAATTGATTACATAAAAAAAGGACGGCTTAACCGCCGTCCGAAACTATTGTTTTACTTTTTCAAATAAACAAAACATATGTATTCAAAAATCTTTTTAAGCTTCTTTTCGCTTTTGATTTTTGATAGCATTTCATCAATCATTTTTCGGTAATCGTACATATTGTCAACTTCTTTCAAAAAGATTTCTTTACTTATAATTATAGAACCTCTGTTCGACAATTTCAAGTGGTAAATGCTGGCAATATATTACAAAGTCCCATAGAACGGACTTTGCTAATTTGAAAACAAAAAAAGACCGCTCACAGCTGGCACTGCAAACGGTCAAAAATAGGGATGAAAAGGCGCTAACCTCTTCAATATTATTTTAATATACGATATATATTTTGTCAATATATATATCAAAAAGAGGAGGATTTATAAATGAAATGTCAAAAATGCGGCGCTGAGGTTCCTGCCGGCTCAAAGTTTTGCAATGAATGTGGTGCAAAGATTGAACAGGTTGCTCTGTTTAAAGACGACGAATCTAAAAACACAGAACCCTGCAAGTGTGAAAGTTGCGGTAACATCATACCGAATAATTCAGTATTTTGCCCGATATGCCATACATATCAAAAAAACAAATTCAGCCCTACGGGAGAAGCTGAAAAAACGACTGAAAAAAAGCCTATATATCGCACTCCACATTTTTACATTGCTTTGCTGATAGCTTTGATATTGACCGCCACTGCGGTAACTGCCATTTCGCAATGTAGCAACCAACCTGATATTCAAGAACCGGTAACAACTTCTACCAATCAAACCTCTAACGATACCTCAGAAACCGATTTGATTGAGTGGTATGATATAACTCCTTTTTCTATTGATATTCCTAAAGAGTGGACGCATAAAGCTCATGACGGTTACCATTATTTTTACGACCCTGACGGAAACAGGCTGTATATAAGTTCATCTCAATCGAATATTTCACCATCTCAATTTACCTCAGGCTATGTAGACAGCTTTCTTGATGGCTTTGCAAATTCGTTTGATGACTTTGAAGAAATAAGCAGAACTACAACTCATATAGATGACTTTCTCGCTTATCGTGTAATAGCAAATTTGGAATTATCCGGAGATAAGTATTACGGCACAATGTATGTGTGGGTGACGAAGAATTATTTGTGTTGTATGCTTTTCACAACCGAAGGCGATGAGCAATCTGAAGAATTTGATTTTTATGAAGACATCATTGTTAATTCTATAATAACATATTCTTCAAAAGATGTTCGTTCACCTGAAGAAAATTCAGCAGAAAAAGCTACTGAACCCGAAACAGAACCGCCTACCGAAAAACCTACAGAGTTTAAAGATACTTTAACCGAGCTTTATTCAGATAGCGACATAGCCGTTTATTACAGCGATACGGAGCAGGCTCCTTATTCGGATGAAGAAGTTGATGTTCATTTTTATATAAAAAATAAAATGGATAAATCTATAACCGTACAAGCCGACACCGTCATCTTAGACGGAAGAAGCTACAACAAGTTAGTCTGTAGCGCTCCGATTTCAGCACACAGCGAGGGCATGATTGAAGTCAGTGTGAAAGATTGTAAAAACTTCAATCCATCAACCGTAGGAGCTGATTTAATATATTTCGATACAGATACCTATGATAATGACGTTAAAATGAACCTTGTCAGCAAGAAAGTAAAATAAAATAAAAAAATCCGCCCTACCCTGCGCCAACAGGATAGAGCGGAGACCATTACAACGGGTGCAATGGTGCATTTTTCTTAGCAAATATATTGTACCACAGCCCGTTAAAATTTACAAGATTTTAACGGGATTTTTGCACCCTTTTTTAAGGAGCAAAATGATGAAAAAATGTATAAACCGACGGTGTAACCGAGAATTGCAGGACAATTTTGCGTATTGTCCTTACTGCGGTAAAAATCAAACCGATAAACCTAAACGGCAACAGAAGAGAGCAAACGGCACAGGCTCTATTTATTACCGCAAAGATAGCAAGACAAAGCCGTGGTATGTCGCATCGACAATAACAGGCAAGCGTGTGTATGTTGGAGGATTCGCAACACGCACAGAGGCGGTCAAGGCCCTAACAGACTATGAATCAGCTCCCACAAGCAACATCAACATTACATTTTCGCAATTGCGAGAGCGCTGGCTGAAAACTAAGGCATATCAAAAATTGAGTGATGATGCCAAGAGTTCTTACAATGCCGCTTGGGTTAAGCTACGACCGTTATACAGCCGTAAGTTTAGAGATTTAAAAACATTTGACTTTCAAGCAATCGTAGATTATTACGAAAATCCACATCATGAGGAAGGCGCCGGAGGCAAGCTAAAATATCTCTTGCCTAACGGAAAAGGTACATACCAAATAACCGACACTCCTAAGATGTGTGACGGCCTGAAATTTTCAGCACTGCATAAAATTAAAGTGTTTTTAACTAAAATCTATAAATACGCTTTGGAACAAGATATAGTAGCCAAAAATTATGCCGAGTTTATAGAACTCCCTGAGCCCGAAGAAGTCAATGCTACAAGATTCACCGAGGTACAATTGGAGCTCATTCGGCAAAGCATAGGTAAAGTGCCTTATGCTGATTACGCATATATTATGTGTTATCTCAACTTTAGAGTGTCAGAATTTTTGACACTCTCAATCGAGCAATACCATGTCAGCGAACAAGGCATACCTTATTTTATTGCGGGCATAAAGTCAGAGGCAGGCAAAAATAGATTAATACCGATACACCCTAAAATACAAAAAATGGTTACCAACTGCATAAATCATCACGGCGAAACTATTTTCTGCCGACTTGGCGAGGATTTCGGCAAGCCGATGAATAAGGATTACTTTTTAAAATATGCTTTTCGTCCGGCGATGCAAGCGCTTGGCTTAGGCGATAAATTTACTCCGCATTCTTGCCGTCGAACTTTTTCAACTCGTATGTCAGCGGCAGGCGCAAGAGAAGAGGACATCATCGCACTTATGGGACACGCAGAATACAAAACCGACATCAACCATTACATTATTCAAGAGCTTGACACGCTCTATGACGCTGTAAAAAAGCTCGCATAAAACAACAAAAGCCCCCGAAATCAATCGGGGACTATTTTTTTGAGTGTCAATACTCTGAAATGCCTTGAAACGCCTTGAAATTCGTAGCAACATTGTAGCAATCCACAACATCTTGTACATTCCTCAGCGTTCCGAATAAACATGAAAGTATAACAAAAAAGCCAGTAAACAAGCCGTTTATGGCTCAATTACTGACTTTTCTCTTGGCTCCCCCAACTGGGCTCGAACCAGTGACATCATGATTAACAGTCATGCGCTCTACCGACTGAGCTATGGAGGAATATAGAGCAAAACACCCGTTTGGGTGTATGCTTTGTGTTGGCATCTCCCTATCTTCCCGGGCCGTCACCAGCCAAGTATTTTCGGCACCACTGAGCTTAACTTCTGTGTTCGGTATGGGAACAGGTGGACCCTCA
>OGUN01000569.1_pt1 | contig 31867 bp, 25 predicted proteins | sample 1553621 | NCBI WGS metagenome assembly OGUN01 (sample SAMEA2580300, study PRJEB22360) | human gut metagenome | biome: human gut; feature: human-associated habitat; material: faeces | place: Denmark | collected 2008/2010
TTGGCCACGGCATTGACTGACAATCTGGTCAAAACCGTTCGCACACGCCGCAAACGCAAGCTGCAGGAAGCCGACATCCTCATCATCGACGAGGTCTCCATGCTGCACGCGTGGCTGTTCGACATGGTTGACCGGATCTGCCGCATCATCCGCCGCGACGAACGTCCGTTCGGCGGGCTGCAGGTGGTGTTGTCCGGCGATTTTTTCCAGCTGCCGCCGGTTTCGGTATCGGGACGCAACAACGACTTGATCGCGCCGTCCGCCGAATATCTGGCCAGTCGCGAGCGGTACATGCGCGCCGGACTCAATCCCGAAGGTTTCGTCACCGAATCGTTGGTGTGGCGCGAATTGAACCCCGTTGTCTGCTATCTGACCGAACAGCATCGTCAGGATGACGGCCAGCTGTTGAACGTGCTGACCGACATTCGCGAAGGCGCGGTGGACGATGGCGACCGCAATGTGCTGCTGACCCGGTTGGGGGCCATTCCGGAACCCGGGCAGCAGGCGGTGAACCTGTTCCCCGTCAACAGGCAGGCCGACGCGCTTAATGATCTGCGCCTGTTCGAAATCAAGGAGGAGCCGCACGAATACCTCGCCGAATCCGAGGGTGCGGCGAATCTGGTGGAACGGCTCAAAAAGAACATGCTGGCCCCCGAACGGTTGTGTCTCAAGACGGGCGCGGCCGTGATGGCGGTGCGCAACGACACCGACCACCAGTACGTCAACGGGTCGCTCGGCACCGTGCGTGGATTCACCACGCAATCGCAGGGCGGCTGGCCGATCGTCGAATTCGAAAACGGCAACATCGTCACCATGAAGCCGAATTCCTGGCAGATGCAGGACGGCGATACCGTGCTCGCCACGGTCAAACAGGTGCCGTTGCGCTGCGCGTGGGCCATCACCATCCACAAATCGCAAGGCATGACGCTCGATCGTGCCGTCATGGATTTGCGACGCACATTCGCGCCGGGCATGGGATACGTGGCGCTGTCGCGAGTGGAAGGGCTCGACGGCCTGTATCTGCAAGGCGTCAACGAGCGCATGTTCCTGGTCTCACCGGACGCGGTCCGTCTTGATGGACAATTGCGATTGGAGTCGGCGCAGGCCGCCGATACGCTTGCCTCCGACGGTGTCGGAGCATTCCGCGCCCGCATGCCGCAACCGGCCGGTGAGGATGACGAATTCGCGCAGGACGTGCTGTTCTGACCCGCTGCTAAATATCAGCCCATCGCCTGCAGGGAACGCGCAAGATCCGGGTCGAGCTCAACTTCGTCCTCGACGCTTTCCGGATCGGGGTCCCAACAGCTGGCGATCACGCAGGCCAGTCCGACGAGCAACCAAAGCGGGTTGCGCTGCAGGAGCTCAAGACCTGGAATCGCCCGCGTGACGATGATCCATATCACCATGCCGGCCAGCGCAATCGCATTGAACGGCTTCTTCCATGGCAGGGAAATCAACGTGACGCACAATACGGCCAGGCACAGGCCGATCCATTGGTTTCCTTCGGTCAGCACTTCCGGCGCTGCCGCCGCGAAGACGAAATAGCAGATGATGCCGATCCAGCCGAGTTTGTTCCAAATCGAAATGTGCGCGGTGACGTGACGCATGCTGCGTCCTTTCCTTATGAAGCGATATGGTGCTGATTCCAGTATCATAGAAACGGCTTTAGACTTATTTATAACTCTATAAATAACGTTTTTCGCGTATTGGTGTGCGATTCGAGGACGTGTGGCGCATCCAAGTCGGCTTACCTGAGTAATTTGGAACGTATGACCAAAGCACTTCGTATGTCTACCATGTTCCTGCGCACCCTGCGCGAGGACCCCGCCGATGCCGACGTCGTGTCGGACAAGCTGCTGCAGCGCGCCTGCTACCTGCGCAAGGCCGCTCCGGGCATCTGGACCTGGCTGCCGCTGGGCCTCAATGTCCTGAACAAGATCGAGAACATCATCCGCGAGGAGATGGCGTCCATCGACGCCCAGGAAGTCCACTTCTCCGGACTGCTGCCGCGCGAGCCGTATGAGGCCACCCACCGCTGGGAGGAATACGGCGACAACATCTTCCGTCTGAAGGACCGCCACGAGGCCGACTACCTGCTGGCCCCGACCCATGAGGAAATGTTCACCCTGCTGGTCAAGGACCTGTACTCCTCCTACAAGGACCTGCCGGTGACCCTCTACCAGATCCAGACCAAGTACCGCGACGAGTTCCGTCCGCGCGCCGGCCTGATCCGCGGCCGCGAGTTCATCATGAAGGACGCCTACTCCTTCACCCTCGACAAGGAAGGCCTCGTCAAGGCATACATGGACGAGCGCGGCGCATACGAGCGCATCTTCAACCGTCTCGACCTGAAGTACGTGCCGGTGCACGCCATGGCCGGCCCGATGGGCGGCTTCGAATCCGAGGAGTTCCTGGCTCCGATGGAGATCGGTGAGGACACCTTCGCCCAGTCGCCGTCCGGCAAGGCCTGGAACGTCGAGGCGCTGACCACTCCGGAACCGGAAGCCATCGACTTTACCGCAACGCCGGCAGCCGAAAAGCGCCCGACCCCGGACGCGGCCACCATCGACAAGATGGTCGAATTCGCCAACGCCAACCATCCTCGTTCCGACGGCCGCGATTGGCAGGCCTCCGACATTCTGAAGAACGTCGTCATCGCCGTCATGCATCCGCAGGACGAAGACCACGACGAGCCGTGGCGCGAGCTCGTGGTCGTAGGCGTTCCGGGCGACCGTACCGTCGACATGAAGCGTCTTGAGGCGCAGTTCACCCCGGCCGAGATCGAGGAAGCCACCGACGAGGATCTGAAGAAGCATCCGGAACTCGTCAAGGGCTACATCGGACCGATGGCGCTTGGCCCGCAGGCGCGCGACGGAAAGAAGGCCGAGAACGCGTCCGAGACCGGTGACGCGCTGCGCTACCTGATCGACGCGCACGTGGCACGCGGTTCCGCATGGTTCACCGGCGCCGACGAGCAGGACGTGGATTACTACGATTTGGTGTACGGCCGCGATTTCGAGGCCGACGGCACCGTCGAAGCCGTGCAGGTACGTCATGGCGACATGAGCCCGGACGGTTCCGGCCCGCTGAGCTTCGAGCGCGGCGTGGAAATCGGCCAGGTGTTCCAGCTGGGCCTCAAGTATTCCAACGCGCTCGGCCTGAAGGTGCTCGACCAGAACGGCAAGACCGTTCCGGTGTGGATGGGCTCCTACGGCATCGGCGTCTCCCGTGTGATGGCCTGCATCGCCGAAACCCATCACGACGAGAAGGGTCTGGCGTGGCCGGCAGTCATCGCGCCGGCACAGGTGCACGTCGTGGCCACCGGCAAGGATGCGGCCGCGTTCGAAGCCGCAGAACAGCTGATCGGTGAGCTTGAGGCCAAGGGCATCGAAGTCATCTTCGACGACCGCAAGAAGGTGTCTCCGGGCGTCAAGTTCAAGGACGCCGAACTCATCGGCGTGCCGATCATCGCCGTCGCCGGCCGCGACACCGTCAACAACGGCACCATCGAAGTGCGCGACCGCAACGGTGAGAACGCCGAAGCGGTGCCGGTCGCGGACGCCGCGCAGGCGATCGCGGACCGCGTCGCTGCACTGCTCAAGTGACATACGGCAATCCGTAGCGCGTCGGTTTGATCCGACGAACGACATACGGCAACGGAAGACCATCAAGCAGGTGGTCTTCCGTTTTTTGTTTTTCATGGGGAATACCGTGCGCATCTCACGCACATGAGGATTGTGGATGTCGGTGGATAAGTCGAAATTATCCACTGACAATCCACGACTCGCCCGACGATCTCAAGTTATCCACATTCTCCGGTTGGGCTTGCAGACGGATGGAACGTTCGGCGATAGTGGTCTTACCGCGGAAACGTGAAGATGCGGGAAGGGCATGCAGTTTACCCTCTCTCACCATAAATCCACCTCACTGCCTGTCGCTTCCGTGCCGTCAACGGCGCTTTCCGCGGTCCATCATTCGTCAAACAGAAAGGGCCGAACATGGCGCAGCAGCAGGGTCTCCTCACCATCACGGGATATGTGGGCGGCCAGCCCACGCAATTCAATCGGGAAGGCATGCCGCATGCCAGCTCATTCCGGCTGGCCAGCACCAGACATTATTTCGATGGCCGAACGCAACAGTGGAAGGACCTGCCCACCACATGGATCACGGTGAAGGCATATCGAGGCCTTTCCGAAAGCATCTGCCAATCGTTCAAAAAAGGCGAACCGGTCATCGTGACCGGCGTGCTGGCGGCGGAAAGCTGGGTGGACCAGAACGGCAAGCAACAGTCGAAACTCGTCATGGAAGCGAATGCGGCGGGGCATGATTTGAGCTACGGTGTCTCCACCTTCCGCAAACTCGCCAAGAAAAACGATTCCGGCCAGCAAGACGCGCAGCCTGGACAGGCTTTAGGACGTGATCCATATGTGCAAGCCGCCCAACAGCGGGGCGAAACTTCAGTCAATGCGATGGGCGGGCAGAGTTCCGGCGTTGACGAGCAAGGCGGCTCGCAGGCCGGTGCGGATAGCAACGCCGCCGAACCCCTACGTGAGGAATTCGGCGGCGATGGCTTCTGACGATTGCCTGACGCTTATGCGATCGCTGGCATGGCCTGTTACCAGATGCGCACGCGTTGCTCCGGTGCGAGCCACATGCCGTCGCCGGGCTGCACGCCAAACGCCTTGTGGAACAGGTCCACATTACGGGCGATGCCGTTCGTACGGCATTCGGCGGGGGAGTGCGGGTCGATCTGCAGATACTGCTCCGCCAACTCGTCGCGATTCTTAGTGCGCCAAATCGAAGCGTAGCTCAGGAAGAAACGCTGCAGGCCGGTGAAGCCGTCGATTTCAGGAGCATCGGCAAGCGCGGCTTCGATGGCTTCCGTGGAACCATCCTTGCCGCGGCCGGCCGCTTCATCGAGAGCGAACGCATAGGCCTTGAGAGCGATGTTCACACCGCTCAAATCGCCGATGTTCTCGCCGATGGTCAACGCGCCGTTCACATGAGGGGCCTTCGACGGGTCATCCGAATACTTTTCGGCGAGCTGCGTCGGCACGAACTCGTTGTACTGGTCGATGAGCTTCTGGGTGAGCGCCTTGAAATTGGCCTTGTCCTCTTCGGTCCACCAGTCGTTGAGTTTGCCGTCGCCGTCGTATTGCGAGCCCTGGTCGTCGAAACCGTGGCCGATCTCATGGCCGATCACCGCGCCGATGCCACCGTAGTTCGCGGCATCCTCGGCATCCGGGTTGAAGAACGGCGGCTGCAAAATGGCGGCCGGGAACACGATCACGTTCATGGACGGCTCATAGTAGGCGTTCACCGTCTGCGGATTCATCAGCCATTCGTCCTTGTCGACGGCCTTGCCCACCTTGGCCAGCTGGTAGCCGGTCTCATACAGGTTCGCGGCACGCATGTTCTGGGCGAAGCCGGCGTCCTCGCGCACATCCAGCGCGGAATAGTCACGCCAATGGTTCGTGTAGCCGATCTTCGGCACGAACTTGGACAGCTTCTCCAATGCCTTGGCCTTGGTCTCGTCGCCAAGCCAAGTGGAATTGGAGATGGACACACGGTAGGCGTCGATGAGATTGCCGACCAGCTGCTCCATACGCTGCTTGGAGGTCTCGGGGAAGTGACGCTTCACGTATTCGCGGCCGACATCCTCGCCGCAGATGCCGTTGACCAGCGAGACGCCACGCTTCCAACGCACACGCTGCTCCTTCTGCCCGGACAGCGTCTTGCCGTAGAAGTCGAAATTCGTTTCGTCGAATTCGTGGGGAAGCTCCAATGTGGAGCCGATCACCACATGCACGCGGGCCCACAGCTTGAGATCATCCAGCGACGCTTCCTTCCAGAACGCGTTGAGTCCGGTGAGGAAGCTTGGCTCATGCACGATCGTGTGGCTGAAACAGCCGCGGAAATCCAACGGCTGCACGGCAGCCGCGGTGGTCGCGTCGTAAGCGTTCTGCCAGGCGTCGATCCAAGCGTCCAGGTCAACATCGGCGAGCATGGCGCACAGGTCGGCGTAATCCGTCGGGTTATAGGTCTTCACCGAATCGCGCGTGGACACGTTGTCCCAATGGTTCGCCGCGATGCGCGTCTCCACGTCAAGGAAACGCTTGGCCTGCGCATGGGCATCCTCGTCATCGGCCGCAAGATGCGCGTTCTTCAGCTGCTTGGCGACCATCTCGACATACGCCTCACGGATTGGCGCGTAATGGTCTTCCCTGTAGTAGGCCTCGTCCGGCAGATCCAAACCGTCCTGTTCGATGTGCACGACATTGGTCTCCGGCGCTCCCGGATCTCCGTAAACGGCGATGCCGATCAGGTCTGGACCGCCGGTCGGGTTCATGGCGCCAAGCGCGCGGGTGAGCGCGGCCTTGTCTTCGGCCTCGTCGATGGAAGCCAACTGGTCTTCGATGGCGGCGAGTCCGGCCGCGTCGATGGCATCGACATCAAGGAAACTATGGTACAAAGCGCGCGACTTGACGGCTGGGCAATCATCCTCTTCAAGGATGTCGCGGATCTGGTTTTCCGCATCCTCGGCGAGCTTGTCGAAGGAACCATACCGGGAACGGTCGTCGGGAAGACGGTACATGTCGACCCACGGGCCGTTGACGAAGCGGAACAAGTCCTGAGACGGGCCAGTCACGGCGGAGAACGATGCCGGATCGATACCCGAAACCAAAGAATTCGAAGTGTTGTTCATGGCTTCACACTATCCATCTTTGGTGACAACATCGTGTATTCGAATCGAATATTCGGGTGGAACGCAAGGTGGAATACAGAAAGGAGAACATCGTTCGCCGGTGTATGGCCCGCGAAGTAGGGTTGAAGGCATGATCGAACTGAAAACCCCTAAAGAGATTGAAGCGATGAAGCCCGCAGGCCGCTTCGTCGGCGGCATCCTGCGCGACCTGAAGGAATTTACCAAGGTCGGCACCAATCTGTTGGAAATCGACGAATTCGTCCACAAGCGCATCGTGGACCGCAAGGGCGCCTCGTCCTGCTACGTCGACTATGCGCCTGATTTCGGCACCGGTCCGTTCGCGCACTACATCTGCACGTCCGTGAACGACGCCGTGCTGCACGGCGTTCCGTACGACTACAACCTGAAGGACGGCGATCTGGTCAGCCTCGATCTGGCGATCAACGTCGACGGATGGGTCGCGGATTCCGCCATCAGCTTCTGCGTCGGCACGCAGCATCCCGACGACCTGCGCCTGATCAAGTGCACCGAAGAGGCTTTGGCGGCCGGCATCGAAGCCGCTCAGCCGGGCAATCGTCTGGGCGACGTCTCCTGCGCCGTCGGCGACGTGGCACGCGAATACGGCTACCCGATCAACCTGGAGTTCGGCGGGCACGGCGTCGGCCATATCATGCACGGCGATCCGCACGTGCCGAACGACGGCAAGGCGCATCACGGCTACAAGCTGCGTCCGGGCCTGGTCATCGCCATCGAACCGTGGTTCCTCAAGACCACCGACGAGATCTACCAGGATCCGAAGGACGGCTGGACGCTGAAGAGCGAGGACGGCTCCCGTGGCGCACACAGCGAGCACACCATCGCCATCACCGAAAACGGTCCGGTGATCCTCACCGTCCGTGACTAGTCCAAAACCTTATGAAAACGGGCTTGTGCGATTACGCACAGCCCGTTTTTCCATGCCCGTTTTGAGACGGAACCCGCATATCGAAACGCGCATGCCATATAGTGGGCGGTACTTTTTGAACTGGTAAGGAGCGAACGAGTATGGCCACAGCCAATCTGAGTGTGGAATCCAAGGACTTCACCCTGCCGGTGGTCGAAGCCACGGCGGGCGCGGACGGCATCGTGGTGTCCACGCTGCGCAATGATGGCTGGGTCACACTCGACCCCGGTTTCCTCACCACCGCGCAATGCGAATCGAAAATCACGTACATCGACGGCAAGAACTCGATTCTGCGCTACCGCGGCTATCCGATCGAGCAGCTGTGCGAACAGTCCGACTTCCTTGAAGTCGCTTGGCTGCTGCGTCACGGCGAACTGCCGAACAAGGACCAGTACGACCGTTTCATCTCCGACATCAACCACCGCACGATGGTGGGGGAGGACTTCCGTACGTTCATGGGCTCCTTCCCGCGCACCGCGCATCCGATGAGTGTGATGGCGTCCGCGGTCAACGCGCTCGCCACGTTCTACCCGGACACCACGGACATCAACGATTCCGACCAGCTGGACGAAGCGGCGACCATCATCATGGCCAAGGCGCGCACCATCGTCAGCTACATCTTCCGCCGCCGTCGCGATGAGCCGATGCTGTACCCGGACTACTCGCGTGGCTATGTCGACGATTTCCTGCGCATGTGCTTCGCCGTGCCGTATGAGCCGTTCGAATCCGATCCTCTGTACGTGCACGCGCTTGGCCGTCTGCTCATCATCCATGCCGACCACGAGCAGAACTGCTCCACGTCCGTGGTGCGCATCGCCGGTTCGGCGCACGCCAACCTGTATTCCGCGGTCGCGGCCGGCATCAACGCGCTGTCCGGCCCGCTGCACGGCGGCGCCAACGAGGCGGTGCTCCGCCAGCTCAAGGCCATCCGCGACTCCGGCAAAACCGTCAAGGAATTCGTGGAGGACGCGAAGGCCAACGGGCATCGCATCTCCGGCCTCGGCCACCGCGTGTACAAGTCGTACGATCCGCGCGCGGCGATCGCCAAGACCTATCTGCAGAAGATCATGGAACGCGCCGACACGCTGAAGCTGCCGGCGGACGAGCGCGCGCTGTTCGACGTGGCCACCGAACTGGAGCAGATCGCATTGAGCGACGATTACTTCGTGTCTCGTCATCTGTATCCGAACGTCGACTTCTACACGGGACTGATCTACCGTGCGATCGGCTTCGATCCGTCCATGTTCACCACGCTGTTCGCGTTGGGCCGCATCCCCGGCTGGATCGCGCAATACCGTGAGATGCTCGCCGATCCGAACACGAAAATCGGCCGTCCGCGCCAGGTGTACACCGGCTACACGGAACGCGATTACGTGCCGATGGACCAGCGCCACTGAACGATATTGACACGCGGCTCCGGTTTCGGACGTGCGCATGCGCCTGCCATGGCTTGCCGCTACAGTGTTTCAAGGAACGAAAGAACCTAACGAATCGCTGGAACCGGTCTACGGCTCCGGCATGGTCAAAGGAGCGTACACATGACTGAACAGCGCACCGCATGGGGTTGGGGCCTGGCAAGCATCGATGCGGCCGGCAACACCCTTGACGTGTGGTATCCGGAACTCACGTTGGGCGAGGCTCCGGCTGAAACCTCGCGTCCGAATCACAACTTCGGCGCCATCGCGCATGACGAGGCCGACGCGCGTGGCGTGCGCCGCATGCCCGTGTTCACCGTGTCCAAGCTGGACGAGCCGATCGAGGACGCCGCCGACGCCTATCTGCGTCTGCACCTGCTGAGCATGCGTCTGGCCAAGCCGAACACGTTGAATCTCGACGGCATTTTCGCCAAGCTCAACAACGTGGTGTGGACCAACTACGGTCCGTTCGCCGTCGATGATTTCGCTTTGCGCAAGCTTGACGTGATGGCCGCCACCCGACAGTCCGGAGCCGTGTTGGCGCCGCACGTCGATGTGAACGTGCTGTCGATTGACAAGTTCCCCCGTATGGTCGACTACGTCGTGCCGACCGGCGTGCGCATCGGCGACGCCGACCGCGTGCGACTGGGCGCGCACCTGTCCGAAGGCACCACCGTCATGCACGCCGGCTTCGTGAACTTCAATGCGGGCACCCTCGGCGTCTCCATGGTCGAAGGCCGCGTCTCGCAAGGCGTCGTGGTCGGCAACGGCTCCGACATCGGCGGCGGCGCGTCCATCATGGGCACCCTGTCCGGCGGCGGCAAGCTCAAGAACTCCATCGGCGAGCACTCCCTGCTCGGCGCGAACGCCGGCATCGGCATCTCCCTGGGAGACAACTGCGTGGTCGAAGCGGGCCTGTACGTCACCGCCGGCACCAAGGTCACCATCTACGACAAGGCCAAGGTCGCCGCCGGCGAACCGCTCGAAACCGTCAAGGGCGCCGAACTGTCCGGCAAGGACAACATCCTGTTCATCCGCAACTCCGTGTCCGGCCGCATCGAGGCGCGCTACCGCAAGACCGGCATCGAGCTCAACGAGAAACTCCACAAGAACTGAAAACGGAATGGCGGAGAGCGTCATCCGCGCTCTCCGCAAGAGGAAACTCGTGAAAATCACACTGATCACCGTCGGCAAGGTCAAAGAGAAGTATCTGCGCGACGCCATCGCGGAATATTCGAAACGACTGGGCCGGTATTGCAAGCTCGACATCGTCGAAGTGACCGACGAGAAGACACCGGAGCACGCCAGCGACGGACTCGAACGGCAGATCAAGGCCAAAGAGGGCGAACGCATCGCCAAACATATTCGTGACGATGCGTTCGTCATCGCCCTCGCCATCGAAGGCAAGCAGCTCACCAGCGAACAGCTCGCCGCGAAAATCAACGACCTCGGACTCCACGGCACCAGCCATATCCAACTCATCATCGGCGGCTCATTGGGACTCGACCCCGCGATCCTCAAACGAGCCGACTACCTGCTGAGCTTTTCCAAAATGACGTTCCCGCACCAGCTGATGCGGGTGATTCTGCTGGAGCAGATCTATCGCGCATACAAAATCAACGCCGGAGAACCTTACCACAAGTGATTTTCGAGGCGTTTCGCAAGAAACGCTAAGTAGGGGCGAGCCGGTATAGTGGCGCGTATGAGTGACTACAGGGACGAACGCGAGCAGCGAGAACGCCGTCGCCGCACCATGGTGCGCACGGTGTGCATCGTCATCGCCGCGGCGATGCTGCTGAGTCTGGTCATTCCTGCGATCTACGCGGGGCTTTGACGCCTTCGGGCCCGTATGATCCGAAACGGGCCCCGGTTTCCCGTATGCGTGCGGACAGGTTCGCGGTCCGTCCATGTGGGAAATGGATGTGGGCACGTGGAAAACCTTATGGATTGTGCGGGAGCCGTGGACGGCTCCATGTCAGAATAGTCAGGAACGTAACAGAAATGTATGGTGTAAACGATGGCAGAATTTGATTACTCCGAGGCGATCAGCGAAGCGCGCGCCAAATACGAGTCCATTTCCAAGGCCCTCGACGTCGATCGACTGACCGCCGAGGCCAAGGACCTTGAAGTGAAAGCGGCCGAACCCGGATTGTGGGACGATCCGGAAAACGCACAGAAAGTGACCAGCAAGCTGTCTGCGGTGCAGTCGCAGCTCAAGCGTCTGGCATCCGCCGACCAGCGCATCGAGGACGTGGAGACCCTGGTCGAGCTTGGCCAGGAGGAAGAGGACGCCGACACGTTGGCCGAGGCGAAGGCCGAAGTCGAAAGCATCCAAAAGGATCTCGACGATATGGAGATCCAGACGCTGCTTGACGGCGAATACGACGAACGTTCCGCCGTGGTGACGATCCGTTCCGGCGCCGGCGGCGTGGATGCGGCCGATTTCGCGCAGATGCTGCTGCGCATGTACCTGCGTTGGGCGGAACGCAACGGATACAAGGCCAAGGTCATGGACACCTCCTACGCGGAAGAAGCCGGCATCAAGTCGGCCACGTTCCAGGTGGACGCCCCGTACGCATACGGGCGACTGAGCGTGGAGGGTGGCACCCACCGTCTGGTGCGTATCTCCCCGTTCGACAACCAGGGCCGCCGTCAGACCAGCTTCGCCGCCGTGGAAGTGGTTCCGCTGGTCGAAGCGACCGATCACATCGACGTGCCGGATTCCGAAATCCGCGTCGACACCTACTGCTCGTCCGGTCCTGGCGGACAGGGCGTGAACACCACGTATTCCGCGGTGCGCATCACCCACATCCCGACCGGCATCGTGGTGACCATGCAGGACGAACGCTCTCAGATTCAGAACCGTGCCGCCGCCATGGCCGTGCTGCAGTCCCGACTGCTGGTGCTGCGCCACGAGGAGGAAGCCAAGAAGAAGAAGGAGCTCGCCGGAGACATCAAGGCCAGCTGGGGCGACCAGATGCGCTCGTATGTGCTGCATCCGTACCAGATGGTCAAGGACCTGCGCACGGGGTATGAGACCTCGCAGACCCAGGCTGTCTTCGACGGCGACATCGACGAGTTCATCGAAGCCGGCATCCGCTGGCGTCACGAACAGCGTCGCGCGGCAGCCGAGGAACAAGAAGCCTAAGCGATAGGCGGAGGGAAAACACGATGGCGCTGATCTCGCTTGAACATGTGAGCAAAGTCTATCCAAAGGGCACGCGTCCCGCATTGGATGACATCAATCTTGACATCGATCGAGGTGATTTCGTCTTTCTTGTGGGCGCGTCCGGTTCCGGCAAGACCACCTTGCTGAGCCTGCTGCTTCGCGAGGAGGAAGCCACGGATGGCGAGATCCGCGTCGCCGGCAACGATCTGCGACGCCTGTCCGCACGGCAGGTGCCGCATTATCGCCGGCAGATCGGCTTTATCTTCCAGGATTACAAGCTGCTCAACAACAAGACGGTATGGGAGAACGTCGCCTTCGCACTTGAAGTGATCGGCACAAGCAGTTCCACCATCAAATCGCTGGTGCCCAAAGTACTGCAGACGGTGGGGCTCACGGGCAAGGAAAACAACTACCCCCATGAGTTGTCCGGCGGCGAAGCGCAACGCGTCGCCATCGCAAGGGCGTATGTGAACCATCCTCAGATCCTGCTCGCCGACGAGCCTACGGGCAACCTCGACCCGACCACGTCGCTGGGCATCATGGAAGTGTTGGACGCCATCAACCGTACCGGCACCACCATCGTCATGGCCACGCACAACGAGGAAATCGTCAACTCCATGCGCAAACGCGTGGTCGAATTGCACACCGGCAAGATCGTGCGCGACGAGCAGCAGGGATCCTACGATTCCGCGCTGTATTTCCCGGACGCCGAAGTCGAGTCGAAATCGCACCAGGCATTGGGCAGTTCCGATCCGAACGCGAAATACCGTCGACAGAACGCCATCGATTCAACGAACGCTCCTGACGACACCGTCGACGTGGAAGGCGCGACGCGCGCCGAAACCGCGGTGAACGCCGTGGATGTGGTCGCCGCTGCCGTCCATGACGGACAGGGGAACGACGGCATCGCCCGTCTTGCCAAATCCGTGCATTCCGGACGCACCGGCCGTTACGGCGAGGCCTTCGCGTCAGTGGAGACCACCTTGACCTGGGGCAAGGGACTGAGCCTCGAACAGATGGCCGACCAGGAACAGACCGAGCAAACCGAACGGAACGAACAGGCCAAGACCTCCGCTGAAAATGATGCCTCCGAGACTGGTGCCGACGAAGCATCGGCGCTGTCCGCTCCGCCTGCACCGCCCGTTCCACCGACCCAAACCGAGCCTCCGACACCGCCCGAACCGCCCGTCCCGCCGGCACCGTCCGATGAAAACCCTGAGGACACCAAGGAGCACGACTGATGCGTTTTCGTTTCATCCTTTCCGAAACATGGAACAGCCTCAAGCGCAATGTTTCAATGATCATCTCCGTCATGCTGGTCACATTCATCTCCTTCCTGTTCATCGGCGTATCCGGCCTGATGCAGGCACAGATCACCGCAGCGAAGGGCGAATGGTACGACAAGGTCGAAGTGGTCGTATGGCTGTGCCCGGACGGTGCCAGCCAGGCGGCGTCCTGCTCGTCGGGCAAGGCGCCTTCCAACCAGGAGATCGTCGATCTGGAGAACGTGATCAACGAGGAAGCCGGCAACATCGTCTCCAAAATCACATATGTGAGCCGTGAGGACTTCTACAAGAACACCTTCCTCAAGCAGTATCCGAACGGCGAATACCAAGGACGCGTGCTCACCGCCGCCGACATGCAGGGGTCGCTGCGTCTGAAACTGAAGGACCCGACCAAATACCAAGTGGTATCCGAAGTGTTGAGCGGCCGCACCGGTGTCGAGGAAGTGCAGGATCAACGCAAGATCTTCGACCCGGTCTTCTCGGTGCTGAACCGTGCGACGGCGGTCACCGTGGCGCTCGCCGGCGTGATGATCCTGGTGGCCATCATGCTTACCGGCACGACGATTCGCATGAGTGCCGCCTCGCGTAAGAACGAGACCGAGATCATGCGACTGGTGGGAGCCTCGAACTGGACCATCCGCCTGCCGTTCGTGTTGGAAGGCGTGTTCGCGTCGCTGATTGGTTCGCTGCTCGCCTGCGGAACGTTGAGCGCCATGGTGAAGCTGTTCATCACGGATTGGCTGTCGAAGAGCGTGCAGTGGATGCCTCTGATCAACCAGAAGACGGTATGGCTGCTTGCACCGGCCCTTGTGGTGGGAGCCGTCGTGCTGTCGATCGTCGCGTCCAGCATCTCGCTGAGGAAGTACCTGAAGGCATAAACCGGCGGAGTGCTGAACGAGATGTTCAGCATATTTGAAGTTTGCTGGATACAATGTCGAAATAGGTGGATTTCGGGAAGGGAATACATGTCTAGGAAAATGACGAGACAGGTGCGGCCCATCGTTGGACTGATGCTTGCTTCGGCTATGTTCTGCGCCGGCGGCGTCGCGGTCGTCGCCGCGCCGGCTCCGCAGGCGCATGCCGTGAGCATGTCGGAATACCAGGCGAAGGTGTCGAACCACGCCAAGCTGAAGTCGCAGCTTGCCGGCGTGAGCAGCGGTCTCGCCGACACGATTCTGCAGTTGGCCGATTTGAACGACAACCAGATTCCTGCGGCGGTCGAGGCCGCGGAATCTGCCCAGCAGGCGGCAGAACAGGCGCAGAGCCTGGCGGAAGCGACCACGCAGCGGTTGCAAGCGGCCCAGCAGGACAAGGCGAACCTTGAGGAGCAGATCAAGCAGACCGGCTCCGACTATGATGACGCCAAGGCCGCCGTCGCGCAGCTCGCCCGCGAAAGCTTCCACGGCTCCAGTACGTCGGATGTGCTGGATTTTGTCACCGATTCGACGACCGCCGACGATTTCGTCAACAAGATGCAGTCGCAGGCCGCGGTCACGCGAAGCGAATCCAACGCGGCAACCGACGCGGCGAACGAGCTGAACACGTCGATGAACCGCAAGGACCGTCTGGGCGCCATCGAACAGAAGATCACCCAGCTCAAGGAGCAGGCCGACCAGCAGGCGGCAAGCGCCCAGCAGGCGGCAAGCGAGGCCAGCGCCAAGCAGACCGCCCTGCAGAAGCTGCGTGACGAGGGCACGGCGAAACGTGAGAAGCTCGAATCGCAGAAGAGCCAGCTGACAACGCAGAGCGCCAAGGAAGCGGCGGACATCGTCGCCATGAAATCGCAGATCGATTCATGGAACAACCAGTACAACAATTCCAACAACGCCGCTGTCAACCCCAATAACAACCAGCAGCAGTCGCGTCCGAACAACAACACGAACTACAATCCCGCTCCCGCGCCTGCACCTGCGCCGGCTCCGACGCCCAATAACAACAATTCCGGCGGCGCCAGCGGCATGAACTATGCGGTGCCCGGCAATTGCCCGGCCGGTTCCGGATACTGCTACGGACACAACACCGGCAACACGGTCGGCGGTGCCGCGTATCCGTCCCGCCAGTGCACGCTGTGGGCATACCTGAGGCGTTCCCAGCTGAGCCTTCCGGTCGGCTCCTACATGGGCAACGGCGCCGATTGGGCCAATACCGCTCGTGGACTCGGATACCTGGTGAACAACACCCCGCATGTCGGCGCGGCGATGGTGTTCGCGCGCGGCCAAAGCGTAGGCGGACATTGGACCGCCGACTGGCAGTACGGCCACGTGGCCGTCGTGGAACGCGTGAACGCCGACGGTTCGGTTCTGATCTCCGAAGGCGGCACTGGCTTCGCGACGTTCCCGGCTTGGGAGACGATCTCCAACGCCGGAGCCTACCAGTACGTCCACTACTGACGGTTCCGTTCCAGACATGAAACCACGGCAAGCGCGCCGTCCGCATCGTCGGGCGACGCGCTTTCGTGATATGGTCGACGGAGTCGCGTTGCATACACTGATCGAAAGAACCGGGAAGGAGGTCCGACATGGCCAAGGAACAGGGAACCAAACCGATCGCGCAGAACAAGAAGGCGCGTCACGACTACGCCATCGAAGACAAGTATGAGGCCGGTCTCGTGTTGACCGGCACCGAAGTGAAGTCGCTTCGTGAAGGACGGGCGTCGCTGGCCGAATCGTTCATCACCATCGACCGTCGTGGGGAGATGTGGCTTGAGGGAGCCAACATTCCCGAATATCTCAACGGCACGTGGAACAACCACGCACCCAAACGCAAGCGCAAGCTGCTGCTGCATGCGGCGCAGATCGACAAGCTGGCCCGCCAAACCCAGGCCAAGGGATTCACCATCATTCCGCTGAGCCTGTATTTCAAAGACGGCCGCGTCAAGGTCGAGATCGCGCTCGCCCGAGGCAAGAAGGAATTCGACAAGCGCCAGTCGCTTCGCGAGGAGCAGGACAAGCGTGAGGCGCTGCGAGCCATGCGATACGCCAACAAGCAGGTGCGATAAATCGGAAAAATTCCGGTTTCACATAGTGAAAGAACGCCGATTCAGGAAAATTTTTGTAACACACCCTCTTTACGCTAGGATATGGTTCGGCTGAACAGGCCGATATGAATCCATAGGAGAGGGAACATGCAAGCAGGAAAAGCCCTGAAAACCGCCGCCGCGTTCATGTTGAGCGTGGCCATGCTCGCCACCGGCGCGGCATGCGGCACCAGCGACGACAGCGACGCCTCGGCGTCGAAATCCAGTTCGAAGTCCAGCGAACTGACCGGTTACGATGTTTCCGGCGTGAAGAAGGACGACGCGATCGCCAAAATGCTGCCGGATTATGTGACCAAGGACGGCAAGCTCACCATCGGCATGGATACGTCGTACGCGCCGGCCGAATTCCTGGCCGCGGACGGCAAGACGCCGGTCGGCTTCGACGTGGACATCGCCAAGGCGCTGGCCGGAGTGTTCGGTCTTGAGGCCGATCCGGAAACCGCGAACTTCGATTCGATTATTCCGGCCGTCGGCGCCAAGTACGACATCGGCATCTCGTCGTTCACCGTCACCAAGGAACGCCTCGAGGCGGGCGACTTCGTCAGCCACTTCAACGCCGGCTCCGCATGGGCCGTGAAGAAGGGTAACCCGAACAAGGTCGACACGTCCGATCTGTGCGGCAAGAAGGTGGCCGTGCAGACCGCCACCATGCAGGAGACCGCCGCCAACAAGATGGCCAAACAGTGCAAGGCAGACGGCAAGGCGGAGATGGACGTCATCTCCAGCAAGCTGCAGACCGATGTGACCACCAACGTCGTCACCGGCAAGGCCGACGTGTTCTACGCCGATTCGCCGGTCGCCGGCTACGCGATCGCGCAGACCGACGGCGAACTCGAAACGCTTGGCAAGACCGAAGGCATCGCCCCGGAAGGCATCGTCGTCAAGAAGGGCGACCAGCAGATGGACGAGGCCCTGCAGAAGGCCCTGCAGAAGCTCATCGACGACGGCACCTACATGAAGATCCTCAAGTACTGGGGTGTTCAGGACGGTGCCATCAGCAAGCCGGAGATCAACACCCCCGGCACCAACGAGTGAATGTTTCGGAACTTTTGCGTCCGTTAATACGCTCGTAGCAATCCGCTCTTAGGTTATGCCATAGCCACGTTTGGCTGGTTGATTTGGCTGGGTTGAAGAGAGGACTTGCCATGATGAGGAACCTGAAAGGTTGGGCGGCGCTCGCGTTGAGCGCGGCGATGGTCGTCTCGATGGGAGCCTGCGGAACCTCCGACAAAACGGATTCCCAAACTTCCGACGATTCGAATTCGTCGTCGACCACCGGTTACGACGTGTCCGGCGTGAAGAAGGACGAGAAGATCGCCAAGATGCTGCCGTCCTCCGTCACCAAGGACGGCAAGCTGACCGTCGGCATGGATACGTCGTACGCGCCGGCCGAGTTCCTGGCCGCGGACGGCAAGACGCCGGTCGGCTTCGACGTGGACATCGTCAAGGCGTTGGCGAAAACGTTCGGCCTCGAGGCGGATCCGCAGACGTCGAATTTCGATTCGATCATTCCATCAATCGGTTCGAAGTACGATATCGGCGTCTCGTCGTTCACCATTACCTCGGAACGCATGAAGGCCGTCGACTTCGTCAGCATGTTCAAGGCCGGTTCCACGTGGGTGGTCAAGAAGGGCAACCCAGGCAAGATCGACACGTCCGACCTGTGCGGATTGAAGATCGCGGTGCAGACCGGCACCACACAGGAGGAGGAAGTCAACAAGGGCGCCGAACAGTGCAAGGCGGACAACAAGCTTGACATCCAGATCCTGTCCAACAAGCTGCAGACCGATGTGACCACCAACGTCGTCACCGGCAAGGCCGACGTGTTCTACGCCGATTCGCCGGTCGCGGGTTATGCGATCTCCCAGACCGACGACCAGCTTGAGGCCCTCGGTGAGGACGTCGGCGTGACCAAGGAGGCCGTGGCCATCAAGAAGGGTGATTCCGACACGGCCAAGGCGGTGCAGACGGCCATGCAGAAGCTGATGGATGACGGCACGTACATGAAGATCCTCAAGCATTGGGGCGTCGAATCCGGCGCCGTCGACAAGGCCGAGATCAACCCGACCGATTTGGGCTGATCGGCGCACTGACGCTGCGGGCGTAGGGGCATCGGACGTATATAGATCGATGCCCCTACGCTTTTTGCCGATTAACGTCGGCGTAGCATTGCGGTTTTATCGTGTGCCTTTGGAATACTGGACGTCTGATTGGCAAATGGACGATTACCGTTCAGTGGATGGGAAGAGAATAGAAGGAGAACCCACTATGTCGTTGAAATTCAAATCGTTTGCCGCTCTCGCGCTGAGCGCGGCCATGATGTTCTCCGTCGCCGCATGCGGCACCACGGATTCCGGTGACGCCAAAAGCGACTCGAAGGCGAAGAACACCACCGTTGGTTACGATGTGAGCACCATCAAGAAGGATGACGAGCTGGCCAAGCTGGCCGCCTCCGCGAAGACCGTCAAGGACGGCGAGCTGTCCGTCGGCATGGAACTGTCCTATGCTCCGGCCGAATTCTACGCCGAAGACGGCAAGACGCCGGTCGGCTACGATGTGGACATGTCCAAGGCCATCGCCCAGACGCTGGGCCTGAAGCCGAAGATCGTCTCCTCCATGTTCGACACCATCGTCCCGTCCATCGGCTCCAAGTACGATCTGGGCATCACCGCCATGACCATCACCGAAGAGCGTCTGCAGTCCGTCGACTTCGTAAGCTACTACCGCGCCGGCTCCACGTGGGCCGTGCAGAAGGGCAACCCGAAGAAGCTCGACACCTCCGACATGTGCGGCGCGAAGATCGCAGTGCAGACCGGCACCGTCCAGGAGGACGAGGCCAACAAGATCGCCAAGGGCTGCAAGGCCGACAAGAAGGCCGAAGTGATGTCCTACAAGCGTCAGGCCGAAGCCGCCACCGCAGTGGCCACCGGTAAGGCCGACGTGTTCTACGCCGATTCGCCGGTCGCCGGCTACGCGATCTCCCAGACCGACGGCCAGCTTGAGGCGCTCGGCGACGTTGAAGGCGTGGCCAAGCAGGGCATCGCCATCAAAAAGGGCGACCAGCAGCTCGACGAGGCCGTGCAGAAGGCCGTGCAGAAGCTGATGGATGACGGCACGTACATGAAGATCCTCAAGCATTGGGGCGTCGAGTCCGGCGCTCTCGACAAGGCTGAGATCAATCCGACCGACCTCAACTGATCTCATCAGATAGATAGAAAAAGGAAACAGCATCATGGCGAAGAAACAAGTCGACGGCGACGGCCTCGATATTCCCAATCGCATTAAAGCCTTGCCTGTCAAGCGTACGGGTCCGATCGTGGCGGCCATCATCGTCGCGCTCTTCGCCGCGATGCTGGTGCAGGCTTTGGTCACCAATCCGCGTTTCGAATGGAATGTGGTCTGGAAATACCTGTTCGACGAGAACGTACGGGAAGGCATCAAGTACACGCTGCTGCTGACCGTCATCTCGATGGTCATCGCCATCATTCTGGCGGTCATTCTGGCGGTCATGCGCAAATCCATCAACCCGGTGCTGCGCGGCGTGAGCTGGTTCTACATCTGGTTCTTCCGTGGAACCCCTGTGTACACGCAGCTGGTCTTCTGGGGTCTGTTCGCGGTGCTGGTGCCACGTATCGGCGTGGGCATCCCGTTCACCTCAATCGAATTCTGGAGCATTGACTCCCAGTCTGTCATCACCGCGTTCAACGCCGCATGGCTGGGCTTGGCCCTGAACGAAGCCGCCTACCTGGCCGAAATCGTGCGCGCCGGCCTCGAGGCCGTCGATCCGGGGCAGACGGAAGCCGCAAAGGCCCTCGGCATGAAGCGCACGCTCATCATGCGTCGCATCGTGCTGCCGCAGGCCATGCGCATCATCATCCCGCCGACCGGCAACGAGTTCATCGGCATGCTGAAGACCACGTCGCTTGTCAACGCCGTGCCGTTCACGCTGGAACTGCAGTTCGCCACCACGGCGATCGCGACCCGTCTGTACAAGCCGATTCCGCTGCTGATCGTGGCCTGCATCTGGTATCTGGTCATCACCTCCATCCTGATGGTCATCCAGTCGCGACTTGAAAAGCACTTCGGCAAGGGCTTCGACGCCCGTCCCGCCGGAGCCCGCGGCAAGCGCACGCCGCTGCCGGGCAAGACCTTCGGCGAACCCAAGGATGACGTCGACAAGCAGAACGAAGCCACGTTCGCGGGAATGACCGCGTGAGGGGAATGACCATGAGCGAAATCACAACCAACGAAATCGTTCCCGCCGTCAAGGCGACCCAGGTGCACAAGGCCTTCGGCAACCTGCACGTGCTCAAAGGCATCGACATGACCGTCATGCCCGGCACCGTCACCGTGATTCTCGGACCGTCCGGTTCCGGCAAATCCACGTTCCTGCGTCTGATCAACCAGCTGGAAACCCTGACCGGCGGCGAAATCGACGTCGACGGCGAAATGATCGGCTACAAGTACGCCGACAAGGGCGGCGAACGTGTGCTGCAGACCCTGAACGACAAGGAAGTGGCCGAACAGCGTTCCAAACTCGGCATGGTGTTCCAGCGCTTCAACCTGTTCCCGCACATGACGGCTCTTGAAAACGTCATGGAGGCTCCGGTCCACGTCAAGCACATGGACAAGAAGGAAGCCCGCGAACTCGCCATTCAGGAGCTGAACCGCGTCGGCATGGGGGAGCGTCTCGACTACTATCCGGCACAGCTGTCCGGCGGCCAGCAGCAGCGCGTGGCCATCGCCCGCGCGCTTGCCATGAAGCCGGAGATCATGCTGTTCGACGAACCGACATCCGCGCTCGATCCGGAACTCGTCGGCGAAGTGCTCAACGTCATGCTCGACCTCGCCAAGGAAGGCATGACCATGGTGGTCGTCACCCATGAGATCGGCTTCGCGCGCGAGGTCGCCGACCAGATCGTCTTCATGGACGGTGGCGTGGTCGTCGAACAGGGCGGACCGGAGATCATCGACCATCCGAAGGAGTCGAGGTTTAAGGACTTCTTGCAGCACGTCCTGTAGCAAGTAAGGCTGTCGTACTGCCGTAAATTCCCAATCCACTGACGTCAAGCGTCCGCAGACGTCCGGTGGGTTGGGTTTTCTTTTTGCCGCCGACGATGGGCGCGTTGCGTGCGCCACTGGTTCGCACGATTGCCCTGGGGGAGTGGGATTTCGCATATATGGCAAAGATTTGTAAGGACGCGCGGCTTGGTTTCATGATTGACATCCTTACCCGATAGGCTAAGGAGCTATGTGTGGAATCGTAGGATATGCAGGAAATGTTCGGACCGCGTGCGGCAAACCTTTGGAGGTCTGCCTCCAGGGTCTTCAGCGATTGGAATACCGTGGATATGATTCGGCCGGCGTGGCGTTGACCGCGCCCGGCATGGACCATGTGGCGGTGCGTAAGAAGGCCGGCCGTCTCGCCAACCTGGTGCAGGACATCGAACGCGATCCGATGCCGGAAGCCACCGTGGGCATCGGCCACACCCGTTGGGCCACCAACGGCGGGGCGAACGACACCAACGCGCATCCGCACACCTCGCGTGACGGCAAAGTGGCCATCATCCACAACGGCATCATCGAAAACGCGTCCCAGCTGCGTCTCGACCTGCAGACGGAAGGCTACCATTTCGTTTCCGAAACCGATACGGAGGTCGCGGCGAAGCTGCTGGGCAAGATCAGCGACAAGATCATCGAAGAGACCGGCAAGCCTGACCTGTTCAAGGCCGTCCGCCGTCTCGCACGCATGCTGGAAGGCGCGTTCACCATCCTCGCCACCGATGTGCGCCAGCCGGACATCGTGGTCGGCGCCCGTCATGATTCGCCGCTGGTGGTCGGTCTTGGCGAAGGCGAGAACTTCCTCGGCTCCGACGTGGCCGCGTTCGTGGCCTACACCAAGCGCGCCATGGAAATCGACCAGGACCAGGCCGTGATGGTGTCCGCAGACAAGGTCGTCGTCTCCGACTTCATGGGCAACATCGTGCCCGATCCGAAGACCTACACCGTGGACTGGGATGCGTCCGCCGCCGAAAAGGGCGGTTGGGACTCCTTCATGGACAAGGAGATCCATGAGGATCCGGCCGCCGTGCAGCGCACTCTGCTGGGGCGTCTCGACGAGAACGGCAACATCAACCTCGATGAGGTGCGCATCGACGAGCATGATTTCAAAGCCATCGACAAGATCATCGTCATCGCCTGCGGCACGGCCGCGTATGCGGGCATGGTGGCCAAATACGCCATCGAGCATTGGGTGCGCATTCCGGTAGAAGTGGAACTCGCCCACGAATTCCGCTACCGTGACCCGATCCTCACCCCCCGAACGTTGGTGGTGGCCATCTCGCAGTCCGGCGAGACCATGGACACGCTGATGGCGTTGCGCCACGCGCGTGAACAGGGCTCCAAGGTATTGGCCATCTGCAACACGCAGGGCGCGTCCATCCCACGCGAATCCGACGCGGTGCTCTACACCCACGCCGGTCCGGAAGTGGCGGTCGCCTCCACCAAGGCGTTCGTGGCGCAGATCACCGCCGCATACGTGCTCGGCCTGTATCTGGCCCAAGTCAAGGGTGCCATGTATCGAGACGAAATCGTCCAGACTTTGGAATCTCTGAAGGACATGCCCCGCAAGATCCAGTGGATTCTCGACACCCAGACCAAGACCGTGCAGGAAGCCGCCGAACAGATGGTGGATGCGAAATCGTTCCTGTTCCTCGGCCGCCATGTGGGCTATCCGGTGGCCATGGAAGGCGCGTTGAAGCTCAAGGAAATCGCCTACACGTTCACCGAAGGCTTCGCCGCGGGCGAACTGAAACATGGTCCGATCGCTTTGGTGGACGAAGGCGAACCGGTCGTGTTCATCGTGCCGCCGGCGCGCGGCCGCAACGTGCTGCACTCCAAAGTCATCTCCGGCATCGAAGAGGTCAAGGCCCGTGGCGCCTACATCATCGCCGTGGCCGAGGAACACGATCCGGACGTGGAACGTTACGCCGACGTGGTCTTCTGGCGTCCCGCATGCCCGACGCTGATGAGCCCGCTGGTGGACGTGGTGCCGCTGCAGCTGTTCGCCATGGACATGGCCAAGCTCAAGAACTACGACGTCGACAAGCCGCGCAATCTCGCCAAGTCCGTCACCGTTGAGTAACGAACGCAGGCACCGTTACGTGCTCGAGGAACCTCATATTCCCTTCGAATATGAGGTTCTGTACGAGGACGAGAACATCATCGTCATCGACAAGCCGCATTTCCTCGCCACCACGCCACGCGGCATGTGGTATCGCGAAACCGCGCTGGTCCGGTTGTGCGAGCGGTACGACGAGCCGAACATCACGCCGGCGCACCGTTTGGACCGACTGACCGCAGGCGTCGTCGTGTTCGTACGTAATCCGTCTGCGCGAGGCGCGTACCAGATGCTGTTCCAAAATCGCAAAACCGTCAAAACCTACGAATGCCTGGCACCACTCGCCCCGACGCAGCGGCCGCGATATGGAACGGCGGTGCGCATCGACCGGCACCTGCCGTTTCCGCTGGTACGCAGGTCGCATATCAACAAGGATCGCGGACGATTGCAGGCGTACGAAAGCGCCGACGTGCCCAACGCGGAAACGCTGATCGAACGGGGGAGCGGCATCCGCTTCGTTGCCGGCAGACCGTACGTGAATTACACGCTGCATCCGAAAACCGGCAAGACGCACCAGTTGCGCGTGCATATGAATTCGCTCGGACTGGCGATATTGGGCGACGATTTCTACCCGGACATCGTGCAGCGCGCGTACGACGACTTCTCGCAACCCTTGGAATTGGTGGCGCGCGAACTGCGATTCGATGACCCGCTCAACGGCGAGCCACGTCGATTCGTATCGCACGTGCCGTTGGGCGCGGGCTTATAGAAACCCACGATTTTGGACATTCCCCTATCTCGCCCGACACGCCCGATTATCATGGTGTTCTGTTGACTTGCCGGAGCGTTTCCGGCATCACGAGAGTAAGAGAGAACCATGGGTAAAATCTCGAAAGCCGTCCGCGGCGTCGCCGACATCTACAACGGCGCATCGCTGATCGTCCGTATCATCGTCGGCCTGATCATCGGCACCGTGCTGGCATTGACCATGCCCCACGTGACCTGGATCGGCGAATTCGGCACCCTGTTCGTGGCCGCGTTGAAGGCCGTGGCACCGATTCTGGTGTTCGTACTGGTGGCCAGCGCCCTTGCGCAGGGCACGTCGAAACTCGACCGCCGTTTCGGCACCGTGCTGTTCCTGTACCTGTTCACCACGTTCCTGGCAGCGGTCGTGGCCGTGCTGACCTCCCGTCTATTCCCGCAGACCCTGTCCTTGGGCAAGGCCGCCAAAGCCGACGTGGTGCCGCAAGGCCTTTCCGAAGTCATCCAGACGCTGCTGACCAACATCGTGGCCAATCCGATCCAGGCCATCATCGATGGCAACTACATCTGCATCCTGATGTGGGCCTGCCTGTTCGGACTCGCCATGAAGTCCATCGCCAACGAAAGCTCCAAAGCGTTCATGGCCGACGTGGCCGACGCCGTGTCCCAGGTGATCCGCTGGGTCATCAACCTCGCCCCGTTCGGCATCATGGGCCTCGTGTTCACCAACGTGGCCGACAACGGCCTGTCCGCATTCACCAAGTACGGCAGCCTGCTGCTCCTGCTCGTCGGCACCATGCTGCTCATGGTGCTCGTGTTCGGCCCGCTCGTCATCTTCATCTTCCTGCGCCGCAACCCGTACCCGCTGGTCTACCGCTGCTTCAAGGAATCCGGCCTGACCGCGTTCTTCACCCGCTCCTCCGCTGCGAACATCCCCGTCAACATGCAGCTGTGCGAGAAGCTCGGGCTTGACAAGGACATGTACTCCGTGTCCATTCCGCTGGGCGCCACCATCAACATGAACGGCGCGGCCATCACCATCACCATCATGGCCATGGCTGCCGCCAACACGCTCGGCATCCAGATCTCCCTGCCGGCGGCCATCCTGCTGTCCGTGGTCTCCGCGCTCGGCGCATGCGGCGCGTCCGGCGTGGCAGGCGGCTCGCTGCTGCTCATCCCGATGGCCTGCTCGCTGTTCGGCATCAGCAACGACATCGCCATGCAGGTGGTGGGCGTCGGCTTCATCATCGGCGTCATCCAGGATTCCGTGGAAACCTGCCTGAACTCCGCGTCCGATGTGGAGTTCGCGGCCACCGCCGAATACCATGCCTGGCTCAAGCAGGGCCGTCAGCTGCCGGCCTTCATATATTCCAAGAAGGAACGCGCCAAGCTCGGCATCGAAGCTTGATTGCGTACCGGCTTAGCCGCCGATGCGATATCGCAGGGAACCGCTTTGGAAGTTCGCTTCCGGAGCGGTTCTTCCGCATTCGGCGTATTTGGGTGGATATGGGGAGCCTTTCCAGGCTTGTGCGTGGCTTCCGCATGACCCGTATAATCTTATGGTGGTAATCGCAGGCGAAATACAAAACGGAGGTCCGTGGGCGTGGTGCTGAAATCGGCGAAACTGGTGAAGCAGCTCATCGCCATCTGCTGCGCGGGCGTCATGGCGGCCAGCGCCGCCGCATGCGGGGCCAATACGGACACACGCACACAGATCACCGTATGGTCGTGGGAGCCGAGCATGAAACAGGTCATCGCCGGCTTCGAAAAAGACAATCCCGACATCCACGTGGTTTGGAAGAACACCAGCGGTTACGACAAACTCAACAACGCCATCCAAGACGGTTACGGCATTCCCGACGTGGTGCAGCTGGAATATTACGCATTGCGCCAGTACGCGGTCAGCAGCCAGCTCGTGCCCATCACCGGCAGAACCGAAGGCTATGCCGATTTCTACACGCCCGGCACCTGGGCGTCGGTGCAGCTCAACGGACGGGTGTACGGGCTTCCCATGGACTCCGGCCCGATGGCCTTCTTCTATAACAACAGCGTGTTCGAACAGGTTGGCGTGGACGCGTCCAAGATCCGCACATGGGACGACTACTACGAGGCCGCCAAAAAACTCAAGAAAATCGGCGTGTACATCACCGCCGATTCCGGCGACGCCAGCTTCTACGACACGATGATCTGGCTCGCCGGCGGACGCCCGTTCTCCACGTCCAACGATGGCAAGAACGTGACCATCAGACTCACCGAAGATAAAGGCACCCGCGAATTCACCGAATTCTGGCAGAAGATGATCGATGAGGGTTTGGTGGCAACAAACCTCACGTCATGGTCGGATCGATGGAAATCGGCCGTGGGACAAGGCAAAGTCGCCTCGCTGTTCTCCGGCGCATGGCTGCCTTCGCTGCTCATGTCCGACATTCCCGGCGCGGCCGGCCTGTGGCGCGTGGCCCAGATGCCGACGCCCGACGGCAAGGCCACCACATCGGAAAACGGCGGTTCGGCCCTTGCCGTGCTGCAACGTTCCCGCAAACCCGAAGCCTCATACCGTTTCATCGAATACGCCTGCCACAATGCCAAAGGCATCACAACCCGCGTGGATGGCGGCGCGTTCCCAGCCGACAAAAACACCCTATCCGACTCGAAATTCCTCAGCAAGACCACGGTGACCGACGACCGTGGCATCGAAGTGCCCTATTTCGGCGGGCAGGAATACAACCGCGTGCTGTCCCAGGCCGCGGAGAACGTGTCGACCGGATACCAGTATCTGCCGTTCGAGGTGTATGCGCGCAGCGACTTCCGGTCCACGGTGGGCAAGGCCTACAAATGGTCGAGCCTGCTGCGCAAAGAGCAGAACAGGCTCAACATCATCGCCGCAGGCGGTCAGGTCTCCGACACCTCCAACATCGGCGATGCGTTGAAGAACACCGAATCGTCCGACCGCATCAAACTTAAGGGCGGCATAGCCCTATGGCAGAAGGACCTGAAAGAATACGGAGCCAACCAGGGCTTCACCATCCAATAGCGTCTGTGTAATTGGTTTAATCGATTGCGGCCTGCGGATAGCGCATTATCCGCAGGCCGTCGGTTTTCAGATTGCCGGGCTATGATCGCCGGTTCGCGTCGCTGGCTCTTGAATCAGCGGACGTTGCGGTCGTAGATGTGCCGCATGCCCTTGAAAATCAGGTCCGGATCGTAAATGTCGATCATGTTCGTGTCGTCGGCGAACACGCGGCTCAATCCGCCCGTCGCCACCACACGGAAATCCTCGTCGATCTCCTTATGGAACTGCGCGATCGTGCGTTCGATGCCGCCGAGGAAGTTGTAGTACAGGCCCGCCTGCATGGCCGGTTTCGTGGACTTCGCCAGAATCGACTTCGGACGGGTGATCTCCACTTCCGGCAGCTGCGCGGTTCCCTCCCACAACGCGGCCGCCGCGGTTCGTATGCCGGTGGTGATCAGTCCCGAAATCACCGCCGCGTCCCCGGTGACGTAATTGAACGTGGTGGCCGTGCCGAAATCGGCGACCAAAATGGGCCCGCCGTATTCGTAGTACGCGCCGGCGCAGTCGGCGATGCAGTCCGCGCCCATGTTCTGCGGATTGTCCATGCGGATGTTGAGCCCCGTTTTGACCCCGGGCCCCACGATCATCGGATCGATGCCAAGGAACTTCACGATGCTCGCACGGAACGAATGCATGACCTTCGGCACCACGGACGAGATGATCACGTCATCGACGTCGTGTGGGCCGTAGCCGCTCAACCCCAGGAACTGCGTGATCATCAGCCCGTATTCGTCGGAGGTGTGGTTCGCCTTCGTGGTGATGCGGTACGTGCCCGCGATGCGCCCATCGTCGATGAAACCGATCACGACGTTCGTGTTGCCGATATCCACAGCCATCAGAAGCATGTTGCGTTCTCCTTCGCGTTTTGCGGAAGTTCCGTTGAAATATTGCGATTATTGCGATTGATACGGTTATTGCGATTCGAAAATGCTGCGGTTAGCGCCGTTCGCCGTCCGCACGCATGGCTGCGAGCTTGACAAGAATACGTTTCGCAAGTGCGTCCTTGCCCATCTTGCTCCATCGTTCGATGCTTGGCCTGTCTGCGGTTTCGCCCGGCGTCAGCACCGTCACCACGTTCGTGTCCGTCGCGAAACCGGCGCCGGGGGTGCGCAGATTGTTGGCCACCAGCATGTCGCAATGCTTGCCGTTAAGCTTCTTCGCCGCGTTGGCCTCAAGGTCGCGCGTCTCCATGGCGAATCCGCACAATGTCTGGTCCGGCCGCTTATGTTCGCCGGCCCAAGCCAGAATGTCCGGATTCGAGGTGAGCTCGAGTTCGATGCCGCTGCGCCCGTTCTTCTTGATCTTGTCCCGGGCCTGCTCGACCGGACGGAAATCGCCGACGGCCGCGGCCATGACGGTGATGTCCGTGTCCGCGAACCGGTTCGTCACCGCGTCGAACATATCCTGCGCGGTCGTGACATTGACCACATCCACGCCATACGGGGCGTCCAACGCCACCGGACCGGACACAAGCGTCACCTGTGCGCCCAGATCGCGTGCCTGTTCGGCCAAGGCATACCCCATCTTGCCGGTGGAATGGTTGGTGAGGAACCGCACCGGATCAAGCGGCTCCTGCGTCGGGCCGGCGGTGACGAGCACGGCAAGTCCCTTAAGCGGCAGCTCGCCGTCCGGACGATTCGCAAGCAGCAGCGCTTTCACCGCTGTTTCGATGCGTGCCGGCTCCTCCATACGCCCTTTGCCGGCGTCGCCGCAGGCCAGCATGCCGCTTTCCGGCTCCACAATCGTCCAACCGAGCTCACGGCAGGTATTGAGATTGCGTTGCGTCACGGCGTTTTCATACATATGCACGTTCATGGCGGGGCACAGGATCTTCGGTCCCTTGTCGTACGCGAGTATGGTGCTGGTCAGCTGGTCATCGGCGATGCCGCCGGCGATTTTCGCGATGATATCGGCGCTCGCCGGAGCGACTGCCAGCAGATTCGCCCACTTCGCGTCGGCCACGTGGCTGATCTGCAGCGGACCGTCCGGTCCGGGCGTCACGTCGGCCGTAGCGCCGGGACGATGTCCGGCGGCGAACATGGACGTGCGTGTCGGCGTGTGGGTGAGGGAACTGAACGTCAGGGGAGTGACGAACTCCTGTGCGGCGGCGGTCATCACCACACGCACCTCATGCCCCTGCTTGCTCCAATCGGAGGCGAGATGGCAGGCCTTGAACGCGGCGATGCTGCCGGTGACCCCCAAAAGAATATGCGCCATGGATCAACCGTCCTTCTCGTTGTGACCTGCCGCGACTGCGTCAAGTATATAACCGGGCCGAAGCCTCCGCGCGCTTTGCGGGCGAATCCGAACGGGCCGCGGGTATGGCGGACGGTAGAATCAGGCCGTGGTGATCGACCTCACGCAGGCGGTCAACCGCAATCACAACACATAATCGAAAATACGAAGAGGAGAAATCCCATGTCGTCACCTACCGGTGCGCACGGCGAAGCCGACGCAACCAAACAGGAGAACGAACAGCAGCCGCAGTCCACGGCAAGCACCGACGCCACGTTGAACGCGCGTGCGAAATCGTCGAACGGCGCGAAATCGCAAGGCCCGAAGAAGTGGCTTATCGCGTTGATCGCCATCATCGCCGCCGTCGCGGTGATCGTCGCCATTGCAGTGACGCGCGGCAAAAACGATGACGCGAACACTTCCGGCGTAACTAAAGCCGACACCGTCACCATCGGGCTCAAACTCGCCCCGGTCAGCCTCGACATCCGCCACCAGTCCGGATCGGCCATCGAACAGGTGCTGATCGGCAACGTCTACGAAGCGCTGCTGTCGCGCGACTCCGACAACAAAGTGCAGCCGGGCCTCGCGAAATCCTGGGACATTTCCAAGGACGGCAAGACCTACACCTTCCATCTCAACCAGAACATGACCTTCTCCAACGGCGACAAGCTCGACGCTGACGACGTGGCCTGGTCCATCAACCAGCTCAAGGAGAAGCAGTACTACAACGCCAACCAGGTGGCCAGCCTCGACAAGGCCGAAGCGGTGGACGCCAACACGGTCAAGCTCACCCTTTCCACCCCCGACTCCAACCTGCTGTGGTATCTGACCGGACGTCCGGGCCTCGTGTTCGACAAAAACGCCAAATACAACGCGAAAACCGAAGCGGTCGGCTCCGGCCCGTATACCGTCGAATCCTTCGACTCGGCCAGCAAAATGGTGCTCAAAGCCAATGCGAAATATTGGGGAACCGCGCACAAGCCCGCCACCCAGAACGTGGTGATCCGCTTCCTCACCGACGACAACGCAGCCGTCAACGCGCTGAAAAGCGGTGACGTCGACGTGCTTTCCCCGGTGAACGCCACGCTCGCCAAATCATTGGATGCCAGCACATACACGGTGTCCGCGGCCGACGGCAGTGACAAGTTCGTCCTCGCCTTCAACTGCACGAACGCCAAACTCAAGGACAAGCGCGTCCGCCAGGCCATCCGCTACGCCATCAACCACAAGGAGATCATCGCCTCCCGAGGCAACGTCGACTACGCGCTCGGCGGTCCGGTCCCGTCCGTCGACCCCGGTTACGAGGACCTGACCGGCCTGTACCCGTACAACGTGGACAAGGCCAAGGAACTTATGAAGGAAGCCGGTTATACCACCGACAAGCCGTTGCGGCTCACCCTCACCTACGCCAACACGTACGGCACCGAACTGGGCGACCAGCTCAAGAGCCAGCTCGCCAAAATCGGCATCGATTTGAAGATCGACTATGTGGAATTCTCCACATGGCTGCAGAACGTGCACGCCAACGGCGACTACGAGCTGTCATTGGTGGACCACGCCGAAAGCCACGACTTCTACAAGTGGACCACGCCGGACTACTACTACCATTACGACGGCAAGCAGGCGCAGAAACTGTACGCCAAGGCTTTGGAAGCCACCGACGAGGCCGACAGCGCGAAATACCTGAAGCAGGCGGCGAAGGCCGTAAGCGAGGACGCGCCGGCGGACTGGCTGTTCGGCTACCGCGTGACGGTGGCCGTCAACAAGCACGTGCAGGGCTTCCCCAGCAAGCTCAGTCAGACGGTGCTGCCATTGTGGCGGATCTCCAAGAATAAGTAAGGGAACGGTATTTCCATGCGATTCGTGGGAAAGCGGCTGGCGCTGTTCGTAGCGGCTTTGGTGGGCCTGTCCGCGCTGGTGTTCGTGATGCTGCGCGTATTGCCGGGAGACGTCGCCGCGGTCATCGCCGGCACGAACGCCACCCCCGAACGCATTGCGTCGCTGCGCGCCGAATTCGGCTTGGACAAGCCGCTCGTCGCACAATATGGCGATTGGATGGCGGGCATGCTGCATGGCGACCTCGGCGTGTCCGCAGTCGGCGGACGGCCGGTCGCGCGGCAGGTC